>Ga0272440_1000405_pt1 | contig 36776 bp, 26 predicted proteins | sample SSMMMBAug17_FD_192440 | JGI IMG/M metagenome (GOLD analysis project Ga0272440, IMG submission 192440) | Marine sediment archaeal communities from Little Sippewissett salt marsh, Falmouth, MA, United States - SSM-MMB-Aug17 | ecosystem: Environmental > Aquatic > Marine > Wetlands > Sediment ...
GGGCGCTTTAGCGTCCTTTTTCCATTCAGCGTTGGGCTTTAGCCCTACGCTGTTCTTGGATTTGCCGAAATAAATCATTTTTCAATGATCATCAATGAATGTCCGACTTTTTTGGAATGCGCCCTATGGATGTAAAAAAAATTTCATATTCAATAAACAGCGTTAGGATCGTTTAGGAGCGCTCTGAAAATAACTTCCTTAATTTATATTGATATTGTTTTGTTTTGAGATAAATGAACTGTAAAGCCGTAGCATGCTACGTCTTTAAACGACCTTATTTTTTTTTGTTCGATCAAGACAAAATGAGCATGTTTTTTTTAGAGTTTTCCTTACTTAATTATAAACTAAAAGTTTGACGAATGAAAAATTATGTTGTATTATGTAGTTTTCATTTTTTTCGAAGGCTATGACTTTCGAACAATTTAACACAATAAGGAGATGAAGTATGGGGGCTAAAAAGAAGAAAGAAGCCAAGGAAAAACCGCTGGATAAAATGACATCCAAAGAATTGCGGGAAACAGCATTGAAAATTCCCGAAATTACCGGCGTTCATGGCATGAACAAATATGAGCTTCTTTCTGCCATAAAAAAGGCACGTGGCATTGAAGAGAAGGTTACCACAAAATCTGATTCAGCGTTTAGAGATCTGAAAAAAAGATTGCTTAAACTCAAGAAGTATAAAGAAAAAAACTATGAGGATCTCGACACAAAGCAGGCAAAAATTTTAAGACGTCGGATGAATCGTCTAAAAAAGCGTACACGAAGAGCTGCCTGATGATTCCATTGGCATCGGTAGCTTTTGATATTGATGGCGTTGTTGCAAATACAATGGGGTTGTTTATTGATATTGCCCGAGAAAAATATAATATTACAATTCAGTATGAACAAATTATACTGTATGATCTGACCCAGTGTCTAGATATTGAATTTAAAATTGTATGGGATATATTCCAACAAATCATGGATGGGAATCACAGTCAACCTTTAAAACCAATTGATCAGGCGCCTGAAGTTTTGAAAAAATTATGTAAAAAAACACAAAAGCTACTGTTTGTAACTGCACGTCCTAATGCCAATGCATTGATGCCCTGGTTTTTGAAAACACTTCATTTACCAGAATCTCAATTTAAAATTGTTGCAACCGGTGACTTTCAACAAAAAATTGATGTTTTAAAGGAACATGACATTCAGTATTTTGTTGAGGATCGAATGGAAACATGCCGGTTGCTCAATGACCATGGTCTGATACCAATTGTGTTTTGTCAACCCTGGAACAGGGAATCACATCCATTTATTGAAGTCCGGACATGGGAAGAGATTTATACATTGATAGATACATCATAAAAAGAGAGTCATGCCTATGAACCAATCAAATACAAATTATCATGGAACAACCATTCTGGCGATCCGAAAGGATGATAAAATTGTTATTGCCGGTGATGGTCAGGTTACATTGAATCAAACTGTGGTCAAGCATAACGCAAGAAAAGTGCGCAGACTTTATAACGATAAAATTATTGTTGGTTTTGCGGGTGCAACTGCTGATGCATTCAATCTTTTTGATCGTTTTGAGGCCAAACTTGAGCGATATAATGGAAAACTCACACGTGCTGCTGTCGAGTTAGCGAAAGACTGGCGTACAGATAAATATCTGAGACGCCTTGAAGCTATCATGTTAGCCGCTGATAATGCCAATTTATACTTAATATCCGGCAATGGTGATGTTATTGAACCTGATGAAGGTGTTATTGGTATTGGTTCTGGCGGTGTTCCTGCCCAGGCTGCCGCTACTGCTTTGATGCGAAATTCATCACTCGCTGCAGAAGTGATAGCTGCTCAAGCCTTGGAAATTGCGGCATCAATTTGCATTTATACAAACACAAATATTACAATTGAGGAAATTCAGGTGAACTGATGAACCATTTAAAACCTATTGAGATTGTCAATGAGCTGGACAAATACATTATTGGCCAGCAGAAGGCAAAGCGTGCTGTTGCTATTGCACTTCGCAATCGATGGCGACGCCAGCAAGTAACAAATGAATTAAAAGATGAAATTGCCCCAAAAAATATTATTTTAATCGGGCCAACCGGTGTGGGGAAAACAGAAATTTCACGACGTCTGGCAAAAATGGCTGATTCCCCATTTATTAAAGTTGAAGCATCAAAATTCACTGAGGTCGGCTATGTCGGGCGTGATGTTGAATCTATGGTGCGTGATCTTCTCGAAATAACTGTGAACATGCTAAAGGGAAGAGAACAGGAAAGAGTTAAACCTAAAGCCGAAGAAGTTGCGGAAGAGCGAATGCTGGATTTATTACTTCCTAAACCCAAGCAGGAACAACAGCAATCGGAAGTTGGGGGAGATGATCCCATATTAATCTTAGAGGCGACTCCAACCAAAAAAGAAAATGGCACGCGCGAAAAACTTAGAAAAATGCTCAGAAAAGGAAGCCTTGATAAGCGATATGTGGATATGGATGTTACTGAAAACAATATGCCTGTTGTTGAAATCTTTTCCAATGTGGGGATGGAAGAGATGGGGATTAACATGAAAGACATGTTTGGCAGTATCATGCCTAAAAATACCAAACGAAGGAAAATGTTAATTCCTGAAGCAAAAGCTATTCTTGTTCAGGAAGAAATTCAGCGATTGCTTGAAATGGACAAGGTTACCAAAGATGCCATCGAAAAAGTGGAGCAAAGCGGCATTATTTTTCTGGATGAAATTGATAAAATTGCAGGCAAAGATTCAGGACATGGCCCTGATGTCTCCAGGGAAGGGGTACAGCGGGATTTATTGCCTATTGTTGAAGGCACTACTGTCTTGACAAAATATGGCACAGTAAAATCGGATCATATCCTGTTTATCGCATCTGGCGCATTTCACTTTTGCAAGCCATCAGATCTGATACCTGAACTTCAAGGACGTTTCCCAATCAGAGAGAACCTCGACTCGTTGTCAAGAAATGATTTTGTGCGAATATTGACAGAACCAAAAAACGCATTGACACTTCAATATAAAGCGTTGCTTGAAACTGAAGGTGTCAAGATTGATTTTACTGAAGATGCCATTGAGACAATTGCCGCCTTTGCTGAAGATGTCAATGAAATGACTGAAAATATCGGTGCAAGGCGACTTCATACATTGGTTGAAAAACTGCTCGAAAATATTTTGTTTGAAGCCCCTGATGTCGAGAATAATAACATTATAATTGATGCAGAGTATGTGCGCAAAGAATTGAAAGATATCAAGGAAAACGAAGATCTCAGCCGGTATATTTTATAATGAATACAGAAATAAATCACAGCATTGCAGATATTCTCATTGAGTCGCTGCCATATATTCAAATGTTTTATGGATCGACAATTGTAATTAAATATGGCGGGCACGCAATGGTTGATGAGCAACTCAAAAAAGATTTCGCTCGTGATATTTTGCTTTTAAAATTTATTGGGATCAACCCGGTCGTTGTACATGGCGGTGGTCCTCAAATAAATAAAGTATTGACTCAGATGGGGATTACATCCACCTTTGTTCGTGGCATGCGAGTAACTGACAAACCCACGATGGATGTTGTCGAAATGGTTTTAGGCGGACGTGTAAACAAGTCCATTGTAAACCAGATTAACCAACAAAAAGGTAAAGCTGTCGGACTGACTGGAAAAGATGGCGGTTTGTTGATTGCCAAAAAAATGAAAATCTATCATCAATCTGATGAAAACAAACCCCCTGAAATTATTGATCCGGGCATGGTGGGAGAGGTTGTCAAAGTTGATCCAGAAATTATTCATACGCTGGCCGGTAAAGATTTTATTCCAGTAATTGCACCGGTGGGAGTTGGTAGTGCGGGAGAAACATATAATATCAACGCGGATCTGGTTGCCAGTAAAATTGCTCAGGCCCTTAGTGCGCAAAGATTAATCCTGATGACTGATGTTGATGGTGTCAAGGATGCATCAGGAAAATTGTTAACCACAGTTTCAGCCCATGAAGTTCCTGAATTGATAGCAAAAAATATTATTTCTGGTGGAATGATACCAAAGGTTGAATGTGCTGTGGAGTCCATTAATCATTCTGTAAAGAAAGCGCATATTATCAATGGAAAAATTAGACATGCTGTTCTTTTGGAACTTTTTACAGACAAAGGAATTGGGACTGAAATAAATAATTAATAAACTATCAAAAACAGGTAAACAACTATGTCAACAGCACATATTCAACAAGCGGATAATGTAATCATGCAAACCTATAATCGCTATCCGGTTGTTTTTGAAAAAGGATCTGAATGCACGTTATGGGATTCAAATGGCAAAATGTACAAAGACTTTCTTGCAGGCATTGCAGTCTGTAATTTAGGGCATGCCAATCCGGTTATTGCTCAAAAAATGTCTCAACAGGCTGTAAATCTTGTACATGTTTCCAATCTTTTTTATACTGTTCCGCAAATAAAACTCTGCCAAAAGCTCGTAGATTCAAGCTTTGCAGATCGCGTTTTTTTGTGTAACAGTGGTGCGGAAGCCAACGAAGCCGCTATCAAACTTGCGCGAAAATATTATTATGATTTGGGCAATACCAAAAGAAATGTCATTATCACTGCCAGACAATCCTTTCATGGGCGTACATATGCGACAATGTCTGCAACCGGTCAGGATAAAATCAAAAAAGGATTTCAACCGCTGGTACCCGGTTTTAAAACTGTACCTTTCAATGATATCGACGCTTTATTAGATGAAATTGATGATACAGTTTGTGCAATTATGCTTGAACCAATTCAGGGTGAAGGCGGTGTGTGTTGTCCCTCAGAAAATTATCTTTCCCAGGTAAGGCAGATCTGCGATCACCATAATATCTTGCTCATATTTGACGAAATTCAGACCGGTATGGGGAGAACAGGAAAACTATTTGCTTATGAGCATTTTGATGTCATACCGGACATCATGACATTGGCAAAAGCTTTGGCCAATGGTTTACCCATGGGCGCCATGTTATCTACAGAAAAATTTGCCAGCGCCTTTGGACCGGGTGCACATGCAAGTACATTTGGCGGAACTCCTCTGGTGGCATCGGCTGCGCTATGTGTTTTGGAGTATATGGAAGATAATCAAATAATTGCGCATTGCCAGCGAATGGGACAATATTTTACAAAAAAATTAATGACATTAAAAGAAAAACATTCATGTATTATGGAGGTACGCGGATATGGCTTGATGATTGGCATGCCATTATCCATAAAAGGGGCTCCGATTGTCAATAAATGCCTGAACAAAGGTTTTGTAATTAATTGTATTCAGGATAACATTATTCGTTTTGTTCCGCCACTGATCGTTCAGGAAAATGAGATTGACGCGTTGGTTGATTGTCTTGATACTGTATTTCAGGAAGTTTCGTGATTAAGGAATGCTCTGAAAATAACTTCCTCATTATTGATATTGTTCGTTTTGAGGTAATTGAACTGTAGAGACGTAGCATGCTACGTCTCTACACGACCTTATTTTTTTGGACGATCAAGAAAAATGGGTATGTTATTTTCCGAGCATTCCTAAGCAATAAATAATGAATTGAGGAAACATTGAAACAGAATATACTCAACTTATGGGATTTAAAGCGATTTGATATTGATGTAATCATTCAAAAAGCCTTTTCCCTGAAAAAAGATAGAAATAAATATGTTGAATATCATCCACTTGTTGGAAAAACTATCGGACTGTTGTTTGAAAAAGCATCGACACGAACACGTATTTCATTTGAAACAGCAATGAATCAACTGGGTGGTTCAGTAATTTATTTGAATCCTAAAGATACACAGATGTCAAGAAATGAACCCATAAAAGATACTGCAAGGGTTTTGTCTGGCTACTTGGATGCAATTGTCGTTAGAACCTACTCACAAAAATTTATAGAGGAAATGGCCAGATGGTCAAACATTCCAGTTATCAACGCTTTGACTGATATGTATCATCCCTGTCAGATATTATCAGATGTGATGACAATTATTGAAAAATTGAATACATACGATAATTTAAAAATTGCATGGATTGGTGATGGTAATAACGTTGCCCATTCATGGATCAATATTGCCGCAATTTTAGGACTAAATCTGACATTGGCCTGTCCAAAAGATTATATGCCATATCCAGAGGTGATTAACAATGCCAGGGAAAAAGGGATCGGTAAAATTACAATCACTACTGATCCAATAGAAGCTGCTGCCGATGCAGATGTTATCAATACTGATGTATGGGCCAGCATGGGACAGGAATCGGAACTACAAGAACGAAAAAAAATTTTTCAGCCGTATCAGGTGAATCAGTCATTGGTGAATTATGCCAAAGATCAGGTAATTATCATGCACTGTCTACCAGCGCATCGTGGTGAAGAGATTACTGATGACGTTCTTGAAGGAGAACATTCAGTTGTATGGAAACAGGCTGAAAATAAAATGTATTTACACAAAGCGATTTTGGACAAAATACTTAACGATTCCACAAAATAATGCATTAATGAAGGAACCTACTATATGTCAAAAAAAGTCAATAAAGTGATACTTGCCTATTCAGGCGGATTGGATACATCAGTTATTCTCAAATGGTTAATAGAAACCTACCATTGTGAGGTAATTACTTTTTCTGCTGATATTGGCCAGGGTGAAGAATTGGATTATATTGAGGAAAAAGCAAAAAATACTGGTGCGACCAAAGTCTATATTGATGATCTAAAGGAAACATTTGTTAAGGATTATGTGTTTCCTGCTTTCCGTGCCAATGCAATTTATGAAGGGCAATACTTGTTAGGAACATCATTGGCCCGACCGCTTATCGCAAAACGTCAAATTGAAATTGCTCAATTGGAGAATGCTGATGCAGTCAGTCATGGTGCTACAGGTAAGGGAAATGATCAGGTGCGATTTGAAATGGGGTATTATGCCCTGTCACCGCATATTAAAATCATTGCACCCTGGCGTGAATGGAATTTGAATTCCCGAACTGCACTTGTGGCATTTGCCAAAAAGCATGGTATCCCGATCACAACGAAACAATCTAAAACCTATAGCACAGATAGAAACCTGTTACATATCAGTTATGAGGGTGAAGAGCTTGAAGACCCATGGCTGCCGCCAACTGAAGACATGTTTACCCTTTCGTGTTCGCCAAAAAATGCGCCTGATGCCTCAGAAATAATTGAAATATCTTTTGAAAAAGGCGATCCTGTTGCAATTAATGGCAACGTACTGTCTCCGGCAGAATTATTAAAGGAACTGAATCGCCTGGGTGGAAAGCATGGCATTGGTCGTCTGGATATGGTTGAAAATCGTTTTGTAGGGATGAAATCACGTGGCGTATACGAAACTCCTGGCGGAACAATTTTACGTATTGCACATATGACCATGGAATCTATAACAATGGATCGTGAATTGATGCATCTCAGAGATTCATTGATTCCAAAATATGCGCAACTGGTTTATAATGGTTTCTGGTTCTCGCCTGAAATGAATTCCCTTCAGATATTGATTGATTCCACACAGGATAATGTATCAGGTGTTGTGCGTTTGGAATTGTATAAGGGGAACTGCATTGTATTAGGGCGTAAATCAGAGTATTCTCTGTATCGTCATGATTTTGCCACATTTGAAGATGACAATGTCTATCATCAAAAGGATGCTGAGGGCTTTATCAGATTAAATGCACTGCGTATGAGAATCCATGGAATGGCAAAAAATAAAGCGGGTGCGTAATGGCAAAACTCTGGGGCGGGCGTTTTTCTCAAACTACTGATAAACAAATGGAGGATTTCAGTGCATCAATTCAATATGATCAACGACTCTATGCGCAGGATATTGCTGGTAGCATTGCGCATTGTCAGATGCTTGCACATCAAAAGATTATAGATGAATCTGAATCCAAAGCACTTATCAATGGTTTGAATCAAATTCTAACCGAAATTGAATCTGGAATTTTTAAAATTGACCCTGCGCTTGAAGATATCCACATGCACATAGAACATCGGTTGTCTGAAATTTGTGGTAACATTGCAAAAAAAATTCATACTGCCCGCAGCAGAAATGATCAGATTTGTCTGGACATTCGCTTGTTTTTGAGAGATAAAACATTAACCATTATTGATCTTTTAAAACAAATTCGATATGTTGTGGTTAAACTGGCTAAAGTAAATATCCATGTGATCATGCCAGGGTATACCCATTTACAACGCGCACAACCGGTCTTGTTTTCGCATCATCTGATGGCATATTATGAAATGTTTACACGGGATACAGAACGATTTCAGGATACACGCAAGCGAATTAATGTAATGCCTCTGGGAAGTGCTGCGCTGGCAGGCACAACCTTTCCAATAGATAGAGCGTTTACTGCCAATCAATTAAAGTTTGATTCAGTATCCCGAAACAGTATGGATTCTGTATCGGATCGCGATTTTGTGATTGAATTTTTATCCTGTGCCAGCATTTGCATGGTTCATCTGAGCCGGTTATCTGAGGAATTAATTCTGTGGTCGTCGCAGGAATTTAGATTTATTACATTATCTGACAGCTTTACTACAGGTAGTAGTATTATGCCTCAGAAAAAAAATCCTGATGCCGCAGAGTTGACACGTGGTAAATGTGGACGCGTTTTTGGTAGTTTAATTTCAATCCTTACATTGATGAAAGGTCTTCCATTGACATACAATCGAGATATGCAGGAAGATAAAGAGCCTTTATTCGATGCAATAGATACCCTTTCAGCCTGTTTGCGGATATATTGCCAGATGCTTCCTGAAATGCAAATTCATGAAGATCGGATGCGATATGCTTGCGAAACTGGTTATCTTGATGCCACCGATCTTGCTGATTATCTGGTGAATAAAGGAATACCTTTTCGAGAGGCTCATCATGTATCAGGAAGAATCGTTCAAGCCGCAATTTTACAGGGAAAGGAAATATCTGAAATACCTTTAAAAGAATTGAAAGAATTTTCATCAGTAATCGAAGAAGACCTGCTTCCTTTGTTAACCCCTGAAACCATGATTGACAGACGAGATTGCATTGGAGGAACTGCGACAAATCAGGTTTGTAATGCCATTGAACAGGCACTGGAAACATTGAGTCATGAATAAACTATTTTTATTGATAGTCTGTATTGGACTTTTTGTTAGTTTGGGATGCGGTAAAAAAGGAGATCCCAAATATTTGGTAAACAAAAATGTGTTTACAACGTCATATAGTATGCATCAAATAGAGTCCAACAACCGCTAACAGGAAATAAACGCTATGCCCATTACCTTTTATAAAATGAATGGAAGTGGTAATGATTTTATCATCATTGACAATCGAGAGGGCATTCTTGATAAATCATCCATTACCACTTTTGCAAAAACCTTATGCCAGAGAAAGTTTTCAGTTGGCGCTGATGGATTGATATTAATTGAGCCATCAAAACGTGTAGACTTTAAATGGCGATTTTATAATGCAGATGGCAGTGAAGCGGATATGTGTGGAAATGGCTCACGATGTATATCTCACCTGGCAAACAGGCTTGGTATTTGCGGTGAACACTTGAAATTTGAAACACGTGTAGGGATTATCAATGCTATCGTTAAAGGTTCACGTGTTCAAATATCCATGCCGCAACCCACTCATATGAAGTTGGATGAAGAAATCGAGGAGATTCCCAATTTATGTCGAATCAATACAGGCGTACCTCATGCAGTTGTTATTGTTGATGATTTAGAAAACACCCCGGTTGTCAGGATTGGCAAGCTTATCAGGAATCATCGTGCATTTATGCCTGATGGCACGAACGTTAATTTTATGCGTCTTATTGACAGTAATCAAGCCGCCATTCGTACATATGAACGTGGCGTTGAAGATGAAACCTATTCATGCGGAACAGGTGCTGTTGCATGTGCATTAATTGGTGCTATTAAATACAGCATGTTATCGCCATTGACGATTCAAACACATGGTGGCGAAAATCTGAAAATTTTTTTTAAAAAAGAAGGCTCTAATTTTTCAGATATTTATTTGGAAGGCCCTACGAAGTTGATTTATCAGGGTGAGCTAGTGGATGAAACCGGCGTATGTTAGCTTATACTGCATATCTGGCAGTTGGCAGCAATATAGGAGATCGGAAAGCCAATTGTGTAAATGGAATTGATTCTTTGATTGAACTATCCGAATCCGAACTGCTTGGCATTTCAAAAATGTACGAGACTGAACCTTTGTATGTTGAAGATCAACAATGGTTTATAAATGCTGTCTTTGCTATCAAAACAAAACGACCTCCACTGGAACTGTTTCATATTGCAAAAAAAGTAGAAACAAAGTCTGGACGAGATTTATCTGCCCAACGATATGGTCCACGTGTATTGGATATAGATTTATTAATTGTTGATGATATCATCGTCCAGTCGCCACAACTCATATTGCCACATCCAAAACTCCATGAAAGGCGCTTTGTATTGCAACCATTTGCAGACATCGCTCCCAACTTGAATCATCCGGTATTGAACATAACAATTCAGGAATTGTTGTTCAATCTTGATGATAAAAACAAAAAGGTATATAGTTACCCATGATACTTCGATTATTGATATTTTGGGCTATTTTGTATTTTGGATACCGTGCGATCAAATCAATCATGTTCGGTGCCATAACCCATCAACACAGGGAACCTTTACAGAATAACAGACAGCAAACAGTCATTGATGAAATGGTACAGGATCCGATTTGTGGGGTATATTTTCCGCGAAAGGATGGAATTCGAGCAAAAATGAATGGGCAAGAAATATTATTTTGTAGCAAGGCATGTAAAGATAAATTCTTGGAACAATATACATGATTAATCTTTTAATTCAAGAATGAGGTACAACACTATGACGACAACACGACAAATCATAACATTGATGCGTCATCCCAATGCATTAACTGTATATCGTATAGCTGCGACGCCAGGAATTGTAATTCTGTTAATGTTTCCATCGCGATGGACAACCTTTTTTGCTGCATGGTTATTTATTGCTGCGGCTGTAACTGATTTTCTCGATGGTTTTTTAGCGCGTCGCAGAGGATTGGTATCCAATCTAGGAAAAGTGCTTGATCCATTGGCTGATAAGGTTCTGGTATGTTCATCATTAATTATGCTGAGTCATTTGAATCGGATTCCAGGCTGGTTGGTATGTATCATAATTGCACGTGAACTGGCAGTAACCGGATTGCGAGGAATATCTGCTGAAAAAATTGATGTATCTGCAACCCAGTTGGGTAAGTATAAGACTGGCTTTCAAATTGCAGCCATTATTCCTTTGTTGTTTCATTATAATTATTTCGGTATTAACCTTCATGCAATAGGTATTTTTTTGTTGTGGATCGCCCTGATTTTTACACTTTGGTCAGGAGTAGATTATTTTAAAAAATTTTTTAAAGTAATTTTATAAATTGCTTGACATGTAAACATATATGTTTTATTATTTTTTTTATCAAACATCAAGCGGGAATAACTCAGTGGTAGAGTGCAACCTTGCCAAGGTTGAAGTCGCGGGTTCAAATCCCGTTTCCCGCTCTTTTCATTTTTTAAGGCGGCATGGCCAAGTGGTAAGGCAGCGGTCTGCAAAACCGTTATACTCCGGTTCAAATCCGGATGCCGCCTTTACTTCTAAAACTGACAATTCGAATCCAAAATTGATCATTATCTCCAAGACAAATAATAAGTAATTAGTTAGGGAATGCTCTGAAAATAACATGCTCATTTTTTTTGATCGTACAATAAAAATAAGATCGTAGAAACGTAGCAATCTACGTCTCTACAGTACAAATACCTCAAAACAAAAAATATCAATAAAAGGGAAAGTTATTTTCAGATCATTCCTTAGGAAATCTCTGAAAATAAGTTCCTCATTTAGTAACTGTTCATTTTGTTTTTGAACCAGGATTACACTGAAGAAGATGAATAAGATGAATTTAAAGTGTTTTTTTCATCTTATTCATCTTTTTCAGCGTAATCCTGGTTCAAAAACAAAAATGAAAAGTTTGGTACGCATATGCTTGATTTTAAATTGTTAAACAGTCAAGCATTTTAAAATGGGGAACTTATTTTTCGAACATTCCTTAGGTAAACCGATCATCAGTTTTCGGGTAGAAAGCGCATGATCATGGAGTGTTGATGAAAACAAACAAAAAATCCATTCAGATCATATGGGGAATAGTTCTGGCAATCACAGGCATATTGGTTGTTTTACAGGTTCCTGAAAAATTCAATCAAATGGGGGATGTTGCCACGAACAATATTTTTGCCAGAGCTTGCTTTTATGGGTTGGGTATTTTTCTTTTTATAGGCGGAATAAAAAAATTGATTCTTGAATTTAAAAAATAAACCTTCCTTTTCAGACAAAGCTTGACTGATCCAATTTTATAGGTTAAACTCCTAATGTTAAACAAAATTTATCAAAAATATTAATTTAATAGAATTGGACGCGCATACGTTCGATTTTGCTTAGGAAAGCTCTGAAAATAAGTTCCTCATTATTCAATATTTGTTGATTCGTTTCTGAACCAGGATTACACTGAAGAAGATGAATAAGATGAATTTAAAGTGTCTTTATTTCATCTTATTCATCTTCTTCATTGTAATCCTGGTTCAAAAAATGAATGAACTGTTGGCTACGTATATGCTTGATGTTAAATTCTTGAACAGTCAAACATTATAAATGGGGAACATATTTTCAGAGCTTTCCTTAGGAATGCTCTGTAAATAACATACTCATTTTTCTTGAACGTACAAATGAATAAGCTCGTGTAAAAAAATAGCATGCGACATCTTTACTGTACAATTACCTCAAAACGAACAATATCAATAATGGGAAAGTTATTTTCATAGAATTCTTTTTCATAAATAAATAAAACATTGGAAAAAACTATGTCAGACAATGATCAACGTAGAGAAAAACGTTTTGAAGTCAATCAATACTATAGTGTAGAATTTTTAATCAATGGTCTTGGATGTTTGTATCAATGTAAGCTTTGGAATATTTCAAAAAAAGGGATGTGTATTATTGTAAAGGAAGATTCACCTGTTTTGGAATATTACAAAATTGGTGATGTTTTAAACATGCGATATTATGAGGAAGATTCAAATGTTCCAACCCAATATTTAAAGACCCAGATTAGACATATCAGCAAAGATAATACAGAACGTTTTAAAGGCCACAAACTTGTTGGGCTCTATATTCTGGAAGGACAACACACAATTTCTATTCCTGACTAAAAGAATTATGAGAGTCATACATCATGAAACAATTGGCACATTATCATAGATCCATACGTCGAATTATGATCAGAAGCACCAATTGGATTGGTGATGCAATCATGACCACACCAGCCATACGTGCAATTCGAAAAAAATTTCCGCATGCGCAGATTACACTTCTGGCAAAACCCTGGGTCGCACCAGTTTTTCAATACAGTCCTCATATTGACAACATCATGCAATATGATTCAAATGGATATCATGCTGGTTTGAATGGAAAAATTCAACTGATTAAAGATATCAGGAATCAAAACTTTGATACAGCAATATTGCTTCAAAATGCCATTGAAGCTGCTATTCTCGTATTTGGCGCTGGAATTAAACGTCGTGTGGGGTTTAATACTGATGCCAGGGGTGTGTTACTGACGCACGCTGTTCCCATTTCAAAAGCTATCAAAAGTATTCATCAAACGCGCTATTATGTAAAAATGCTTGAATCTGCCGGCATTCCAAACGCGGGGTTGGATTTGGAACTTTTTATCGGGACATCAGACAGCCTCTCGGCTTATAGATATCTTCAAAAAATTAATGCATCTCCAGATATCCGATGGATTGGTATGAACCCCAGTGCCACGTATGGCACAGCGAAACAGTGGTTTCCCAAACGATTTGCGCAACTTGCAGATCGTATTGCCAAGAATTATCATGCAAGTATTCTCATATTTGGAGGGCCAAAAGACAAACAATTGGGGGAACAAGTTTGTGAAATGATGCAAACACCTGCTGTAAATCTGGCCGGTCAAACCACACTGGGTATGGCTATGGCATTGATTCAGAAATGCCATGCGTTTGTTACCAATGATTCTGGTTTGATGCATATCGCCTGTGCTTTACAAACACCTCTGATTGCTATTTTTGGCTCAACAAATCCAATTACGACAGGTCCCATTGGAAATATGTCGCATATTATTCAGGTAAAAGCCCCTTGCAGTCCTTGCTTGTTAACAGATTGTCCCAAAAAACATCATATTTGCATGGATGCTGTCAGCGTGGATATGGTATATCAGAAACTGGAGGAATTGTTGTGAATATTCTAATTGTCAAAACGAGTGCTATTGGCGATGTTACCCACACCCTTCCAGCATTGAATGCCATTCGAAATCATTACCCAAATGCACATATTTCATGGCTTGTTGAGGACGCTGCTCAGGATATTATTAGAGGCCATCATGCGCTGGATGAAATGTTCGTTTCCAATAGAAAAAAATGGATCACAGATTTTAAATCAAACAATTCTATCAAAGCAATAAAAGAGATTTTTACTTTCATTCGACGTCTTCGAAACAGAGAATACGATCTGGTAATTGATTTTCAGAATTTATTGAAAAGTAGTATGTTTATTGCCCTGTTACGTGCAAAAAAGAAGGCAGGTTATGGCGTGGGCATGGCACATTCAGAATATAGTTATATCGTGCTTGATCATCGTGTTCCAGCAGTTGACATGGATTATCATGCGGTATTTAGAGAACTGATTCTAATTGAAAAATTGGGTATTCCTGTAACAAAAATAGAATTTAGTTTACCCGTATTTGATTCAGATCGGAATGACATTGCAAATCTGTTATATCGTGAAGGCGCATTAAACCAAAAGCCATTAATTGCAATCAATCCAATGGCAAAGTGGCAAACAAAACTGTGGGATTTATCTAAGTTTTCTCTTGTTGCGGATCAATGCTGCGCCTGGGGGGTTCAGGTTGTGTTTACAGGGAGTCGGGAGGATGCAAATGGAATTTCTGAAATTCAAAAAATGATGAAATCATGCGCAATTAATTTATGTGGTAAAACCAGCCTTAAAACTCTGGCTGCATTATATGAGCGATGCCAATTACTTATCACAACAGACACCGGCCCTATGCATATTGCTGCATCGCTGGGGAAAAAAGTTGTTGCCATATTTGGCCCAACTGCTCCTTGGCGAACTGGTCCATTTGGCAATCAACATGCTGTGGTTCGGCTTGACTTGCCTTGTAGCCCCTGCTTTAAAAGACAATGCGATCAACATGATTGTATGAAAAAAATTACTGTTGATCTGGTGCTTGATGCTGTGAAAAAAAAGCTTGACGTTCTTTAAAATGAAAATTAATAGTTAAATTTGAACAAATTGAATCATACGAAATTGTAATCGGAAACAATCTTCTATTCAATCAGGAGGGCACCAAGCATGGATAAAGAATTAATCAAACAATTGATCCCTGAAGTTAAGCAATTAATCGCTGAAGCTGCCAAGGAAGTTTTCGCGCAGTCATCAAAAAAACTTGAGGATAAACTCGAAAAAGAAGCTAAAGCTCACAATGAAAGGCTTGAAAATGAAAAAAAAGCGCGAAATATAGAAATCGAAAATGAAATGAAAGCGTATAATGAGAGGCTTGAAAATGAAAGAAAAGCGCGAAATGAAAAAATCGAAAATGAAATGAAAGCGTATAATGAGAGGCTTGAAAATGAAAGAAAAGCACGAAATGAAGAAATTAAAAATGAAAAGAAAGAGCGAAGAGAACAGATTAAAGCTGAATTGAAAGCGCATAATATTCAGATAAAAAAACAGATCAAAGCCTTTAATCAACAAATGAAGGAGCTTTCCCTGCAAATCGGAGGCATTGGCAATAGTAATGGAAGCAATGCCGAAGAATTCTTTTATCGATCGCTTGAAAAAACAATGGCCATTGCGGATATTTCTTTTGATTTTATTAATGTCAACGTGAATCGATACACGAAAAATGCAAATCTCAAAGGCCAGTATGACATTGTTTTGAATAATTGCGATACAACTTTAGTGGTTGAAGTCAAATACAAGCTGACGCCTAATTATGTCGAAGATTTCTATCATCGGTCGTTGCCCAAATTTAAACAATTGTTTCCTGAATTTGCAAAGCATAAAATATATGGCGCTGTGGCCAGTTTTTCAGATTTTGACAATGCACGTCAATTGGCTGCAAATTATGGCCTTTTTGTTTTGGGTCAGGCAGGGCAATCTCTAAAAGTATTAAATAAAAATGCATGTCAATTATAATAAATTATAATAATGGAGGAGCTCCATGAAAAAATTAAATGTTTTTATAAAAATTACAATATTTGTCATCATATTGGGAGCAACCGTGCCAATCTATGCTGTTGTTCCTGATGCTGTACAATCTCTAAGATCTGTATCGCACGTTATCAACACGCCTTCCCAAACCAGTATTATCCAGATGAGTTGGCGTCCACCTGAAAATTCAACAGAGATAAGTGGCTACTACACCCTTTTCAGCAATGATCAATTTTACACTTTTACTGATATAAACACATTGAATATGCAGCCAATTGATGCGCTTGAAACTGTAAGCACTGATTTTGGAGAGGTTGATGATATCAGTGTATACTTTCATATCGCTGCAACCAGTACTGAGGATGATATTGGGGAAACCATCTCTTTTGGGCCAATTCGTATCGATACAAAAGCGCCGACAAATCCGCAACTGAATCCACTCCTTCGAACCGATGGCTTTGCAACTTCACGTATTATCACACTGATTATAGGTGCCACCAATGCCATAGAAATGTATCTCAGTAATACAGCACATGGTGTAGGTGGTCAATGGGAACCACTGGTCAGCCCAAAAATTTGGGAACTGACTGAAGGACAAGGCATAAAAACCATTTATGCTCAGTTCAGGGATCGGGCCGACAATCGAACCAAAGTTATGACCACATTGAATCTGGATACAATTCCACCCTCTGTCAGTATTTCATCACAATCTCAACAAGAAACCAATCAGACAGAAATAACAATTGATGTTTTTTTTAGTGAGCCTGTGGAATCTTTTAGTGCAACAGATATTTTTGTAAATAATTGTAAAGTAAATAGCCTGAATGGAGAAAATGATCAGTATACGATCAAAGTTGTTCCGAGTGGTGCAGGCGAATTTTCGGTACAGATTCCAGAAAATAAAGCAAATGACATTGCTGGTAATGGCAATGAATCCTCAGATACGTTAGTGCGTATTTTTGATCCTGTTGCACCTCAGGTCAGCGTGTCTTCTACAACTCCGCAATATACTCGAGAGCCTGCAATATCTGTAAAAGTATCTTTTTCTGAACCCATACAGTCATTTACCAAACAGCATATTCAAACAGTCAATGTTTCTGAAATTTCATCTTTTAGCCAGACAGGCAATAATTATTCGATGACCCTTATACCCGAAAATCAGGGCACAGTAGAGATGTACATCCCTGAAAAAGTAACTTCTGATACAGCAGGAAATGGAAATACGATGTCAGAATCCCTTGTACGTTATTATGACTCAGTGCCGCCGTCAATATCAATAACTTCAAATACCAGGGAGACCACAAATGTTTCTCCCATTCCAATCACCATTACATTCAATGAAAAAGTAAAAGGCTTTGAATCAACAGATATCGTAACATATGGAACAGTTACCAATTTTTACAGCCTTGATATGGAAAACAGTTATGCAAAAACCTTTACATTTATGCTTGCCCCACCTGGACAGGGAGAAATATTTGTTCAGATTGCTGGAAATGCAGCAATTGATCGTGCGGGTAATGGTAATCTCGCCTCTGAAAAATTTGTACGTAATTACGATCTGACCCAGCCAGATGTTACAATCACTACCGAAGTCGGCAGCATGACCAATCAATCCGCCATAAACTGTAATGTAACTTTTTCAACGCCTGTTGAAAATCTGGAACCAGATGACATCATCTTGACCAATGCCACGCTTCAGGGAGATATTAATGGTTCGGATACTGTATTCTCATTTATTATTACACCACAAAATGAGGGTGACATTACCATTTTTATTCCAGAAGATACTGTTTTCTCGAAATCAGGAAATACGAACCGAAAAAGTAATGAATATCATTTGACATATGATATTCAACCGCCTGTATTTGAAATGTTCAGCATTGATAATTTGGCTAGCAATCAGTCGCCCATACCAGTCACCCTTGTTTGTAATGAATGGATTGAGGGGCTGAACAAAACAGACTTTCAAACACAGGGAGTGAGTGACATAATTAATTTTTCAATCAATGAAAACACAGCATTCTTTGATATTATACCAGCAACACAAGGTCTATTGACAATTCAGATTCAAAGTAATGCATTTACTGATCTTGCCGGCAATGCCAACGCGATGACCCAAATGATAAAAATTGACTATGACATAACAACGCCTACAGTTACGCTGTTATCATCAACCAGTATGCAGGTTTCAGAATCTCCCATACCTGTCAGCGTTATTTTTTCCGAACCGGTTATTGACTTTTCATTATCCGACCTTTCAGTTACAAACGCAGCGCCTTCAAACCTTAAAAAAATTGATACCCAGGAAAATTTTACGCAAACATTTATCCTTGATCTGGTTCCAATCAATCAAGGTGATATCTTCCTGATGGTGCCATCAGATATTGCAAAGGATCGTGCGGGAAATGCCAACCAGGAGTCAGAAACGCTACAACGAATGTATTCAAGTGATCGTCCAACAGTAACGTTATCATCCAGCTCTCCTGAAACAACTGATGTTTCCCCCATTCCGATTGAAATAATTTTTAGTACAGACGTTACAGGTTTTGATGCCAACGATATTCTGGTCTCCAATGGTGTTGTGGATCAATTCAGTGGTGCAGATTCTATGTATAATTGCTTGATCAAACCCGATAGTCAGGGACAGATTACTATAGACATTCCAGCCAATGTCGCACAAGATAGTGCAAATTCTAACAATGTAGCTGCAGCGCAGCTTATTTTCAATTACGATTACAATGATGTGCCAGTCGCACTTGATGGTAATTTTTCGATTGAAGAAGATACCTCGGGAATGTACATGTTAAAAGCCAGTGATGTCGATGAATCAGATAGTCTTATATATACTATCACTACGCAACCGCAAGATGATATTACTTATAATCCAGTTACAGGAGAATTGACATATACGCCCGAGGCTAATTTTTCAGGCCAGCGCTTGTTGACATTTGTTGTGAGTGATGGACATGCAGAATCAAATGCTGCCAATGTCACAATTACTGTTTTGCCAATCAATGATTCCCCGGAGCTTATTGAACCGCTGATAGATCAAACAATTTCTGAAGATGTATACTATGAATATTCCTTTCCAAATGCATTTCATGATATTGATGAAAACGATGTGCTTTCGTTTACAGCCCAACAAGCCAATGGAAAACCCCTGCCATCATGGCTGACGTTTAATCCATTAGGACCATCATTTGTCGGAACACCAACAAATGATGATGTGGGACAGATTCATATCAAAGTCAAGGCAGCAGACACAAGTGGAACAAACGTTTCAGATTCATTTTCACTTACTATTAGCAATGTTAATGATGTGCCGGAAATAATCATTACGCCTGCATTGGAAGTTTCTGAGAATAAATCTATCAAAACCCCGCTGACTGTATCTGATGTTGATTCGGAATCCTTATCCTTTTACATTACAACAGATAATGCGGATCTAATAACCAATTCAGGAGTTACATTTACAGGTCAGGGCCTGGTTCAAAATCAGGATGATACGTATTCTATACTCCCCGGACCATCTGGAACATCTCAATTTACAATGACTGTTGTCCCACAACAAAATCAGTTTGGCATGGCGCAATTGACCATATGGTTAAGTGATGAAAATGATGCCATTTCCACTGTCGTATCAGTCGATGTGCAGGCAGTTCGTTTTACTTTATCGGGCACGACATCCTATTATAAAGGGACATATCCTGTATCTAAAGTAAATTTACTGTTGCATGGCAATGAGACGTATGAAACCACAACAGATGAATATGGCCATTATACATTTTCAAACATACCCACTGGAGACTATACTGTTGAAGCATTACGCGATAAGGATACACTTGATGAAAGCATCAGCCCGATGGATGCTTCAATTATTGCCCGGTCCATTGTACGATTAGAAGATTTAGACTGCTATGAATTGATTGCTGCTGATGTTTCTCGCAATGGAGATACAAGCGCAAAGGATACGTCAATGGTTGCGCGTTATTCTGCTGGATTGATTACAGAGTTTGAACCTGACTTTCTTCATTGGACATTTGTCAGTGAACCAATTGTTGATTGTTCCTCCTGGTCAGATGCCGGTCTTATTAATGATTATGTAATTGAGTATAATTCAACACATCGTATTGTTGATTTGAAATCGGATCTTTCAGATATTGATTTCATTGCCATTCGATTGGGTGATGTTACCGGAAACTGGCCCGACAATCACATGCGTAAACGCCAAAAAAGAGATTATGGTGACACGCCCTTTTTAATATCCAAAATGGCGGGTGAGATTTTCCAAATGCCTGTCGTGTTAAGTCAACCATATACAATAGCCGGGCTTGAGATAGTCATTAAATATAATTCGAACGATCTTCGATTAATTAATATGGATAAATCTCAGACGATATTTGCGGATAGTAATTATCAACTGCTCAGTAATACATTTCGTGATGAAAATATTTTTCCTGATGAAGACCTTGTTGTATTTGAGTATCATACGTCATCTAATTATATTCAAGATATTGGTAATGTCCTGATGTTAAACTTTCAAGCGTTAAACAAACCTGGTAAATCTTCTGTAAGAATAATAAAATATGTTATGAATGAAGAAATTGATGAAATCCCTGGTGGATTTCCAGATAATAAAAGAGGCGGGTATAAATATGCGTTTGATGTCTATATTCAACAAAAGAACACTCAGACAAAGAGTTGTTTGGTTGATTCTATACAGATGATTCAGGAATTATCTACTGGCCAGAGTGATGATTTATTGGATCTAATTAAAAAACTAAAAATTTGTAGTGGTATACAATAAATAGTCACCGGCATCTTTCATAAAAGGCATGAGGTATGTAGTTCTCAAATCCTGAAATTTGAATCACAGATTATACATTGATTAACACAGATTCAGAAGCACAGTATTTAATAGTATTTTTAATCTGTGTAATCTGTGATTCAGTCCTGACTTGAACTTCACTTTAATCACTGTTGTGCTGTAAAATTAATATCAGGAGAAACATGAAAAAAAACATAATCATTCTATTGATCAGTATTATCGGCGTACCGACGCAACTTTTTTCAAATTCAATAATAACGCTTGGATACAACAGTGATCTGGTCCCTTCTTTTTATTGGAAAGATACAAAGAACAATCAAGAAGGCATTGATGCAGAAATTATTTCAAATCTTTTCAAACGCTGCAATTATCTTGTAGATATTTCATTTTATCCCTGGAAACGCTTGATGGTTACATTGGCATCTGGAGAAATCCATATGGGAGGCCCTGGATTTAAAACTCATGCACGTGAGAACTTTGCGATTTATCTGGATAAACCACTCAATTACGCGACATTCAGTATTTTTGTCCGAAAAGGAGAGTCCTTTCCTTATCACAATCTATCTGATTTGCATGGCAAACTGGTTGGAATCAACCGAGGTTACAGTATCAGCCCCGAAATCGATACCTCTGCGCATAAAGGAAAAATTGAAATTATGCCAGCAAACACTGCTGAAATTAATTTGAATAAGTTAATTTTTAGACGCATTGATATTTACGTTGGAAATCATGATGCTGTTCTATTTAAAGCCATGCAAATGAAAATTTTGGACAAAATAGAATTTTTGCCAACACCAATCAGTGAACCCCGGCCGGTTTATCTGATGATTTCAAAAAAAGCACACTTTGCAAGAAAAGCGGAGATAATCAACAATCTGAATAAGCATCTGACAATGATGTGGAACGATAATACAATTGACAGAATTATCGATAAATACAGAACAAAATCATCCATTAAAGGAAAATAAGAAAGGTCTTATTCATTGAAACTTGGACACAAGATAGCCCTATGGATTGTACTTATCAGCGGAATATTTACAATTCTAACAACCATTCTTCAAATCTATCTGGATTACAAATCAGATCTCAAGGATATTGAAAAAGTCTTAGACATTGTTAAAAAATCCCATATTAATTCATTGGAATACGCTGTCTGGAACCTGGATCTCAATAATATTGAAACAGAGTTGGAAGAATTACTTCAGTTACCTTATATTTCACATGTGTCTTTGAAAGAAATAAACTATATTTTTATGGAAAAAGGATCACTGCCTGACATTGGATATCAATACCCCCAGGACTTTATTTTACATTCTGTTCATCATGCTCCCCAAAAAAGAATTGGCATATTGACAGTCACTGTTTCACTCAAAAATGTTTATTCCAGGATGTGGTATAAATTATTTATTCTTCTTATATCCCATGGCGTTAAAACGTTTTTCGTATCATTTTTTATTTTGTTTTTGGTTCATTCTTTGATTACAAGGCATATAGAGACAATCAGTGATTATTTTAAATCCTTGTCACCTGAAAAAAAGATTGAAAAACTGACATTAAAAAAAAATACACTGTTTTTACCATTTCGAACAGTACATGAATTAGATTTGTTGGTTTCGAGAATCAATTCCATGCAAGAAACAATTTCACAAAGGCAATCAGAGCTGGTTCAGGAAAAAGAACGATTACAGGTTACATTGAGATCCATTGGTGATGGTTTCATTACGACAGATACCTTTGGAAAGGTTACGATGATCAATAAAGTTGCAGAGCATCTCACAGGGTGGACACAAAAGGAAGCTGAAGGTTTTGATATTACAGATGTTTTTCATATCATTGATGCCACAACCAGAAAGGTTTCTCAAAATCCGGTTCAAATAGCTTTAGAATCTTCAAGTATTGTTGAACTGGCAGACAATACCATTCTTGTTTCACGAGATGGCAACGAGCGGTTAATCAATGATAGTGTGGCGCCCATATTTGATGAAAAAAGTCAAATCATAGGTGTGGTGTTGGTTTTCTGCGATATTACTGAAAAAAAACTGATGGAAAAACATCTTCAACAGGTACAAAAAATGAATGCAATCAGTACGCTTGCTGGTGGAATTGCACATGATTTCAATAATATGCTGAGTGTTATCACAGGAAATCTCTCCATTGCCCTGAGCGACTTAAATCCTAAACATGAATTATTTGAATTATTATCCGAAACGTATGATGGCGCCCGAAAAGCGGAATCATTGACACAACAATTGTTGACCTTTTCCAAAGGTGGTGAGCCAATAAAAAAAATATCGAATATCAACAAATTGCTTCAGGAGTCTGCAAAATTTGTTATCAGCGGAACAAAAACGCGTTTGATCTTTGATCTTGACCCTCAATTGATGCCTGCTGAAATTGATTCCGGTCAGATCAACCAGGTGATCAGCAATTTAGTTATCAATGCCAACCAGGCCATGTTGGATGGTGGAACAATAACCATACAAACAAACAATTTTTTGCTTGATGCACAAAATAAATTTTCACTTCCACCAGGGCGATATATTAAAATTTCAATTATTGATCAGGGCATTGGGATTCCTGAAAAAAATATTCTCCATGTTTTTGAGCCTTTTTATACAACCAAAGAAAAGGGAAATGGACTTGGCCTTGCGATATCGTATTCAATTATAAAAAAACATGGCGGCCATATGTCTGTGAGCTCAAGCTATGGAAATGGCGCAACATTCAATATTTATTTGCCAGCTTCAGAGAAAACCATTATTGAAACTGCTGATAATGACAATTTCAGACATCAGGGACAGGGACATGTACTAATCCTTGACGATCAGGTCTCTATATTAAAAATGGTTACCAAAATGTTGAAAACAATGGGGTATAAAACCACATGCACGACTGATGGTACACAGACCATTGAATCCTATTTGAAAGCCTTCCAGTCTGGCAATAAGTTTGATCTGGTGATACTCGATTTGACCATCCCCGGTGGCATGGGCGGAAAACAAACGATTTCGGAATTACTGAAAATTGACCCCAATGTCAAAGCGGTTGTTTCCAGCGGATACGCCAATGATCCAATTATGGCAAACTATCAGATGTTCGGCTTTTGGGCTATTGTGCCAAAACCTTACACAAAAGCCCAACTTGCTGAAATTCTAAGTCGTCTTTGAGTAGGGAATTCGTATGAATTATTTTACTTTATTCATGGTATTATCTTTTCTGTATATGCCTGGCAACATCCATGCACAGGATTTAGCGTTAACGATCAGTTCATCTCCGGTGCAGGGATCGCTTTACCTGGAACAGTCCTTCGATGTTGCCATTTTGGATGCTCAGTCTCCCATACATTATGTTTGGGATTTTGGAGACAATCACGTTTCATTTGTTTCAAACCCTGTTCACGCTTATGCCGCACCTGGTGAATATCGTGTATGGCTCAATGTGATGGATGCTGATGGAAAAACTGGAAATGCCATTTATCGCATTCAGGTCAGTCATGATATATTCCAAAAGGATCAGCAGATTTCCTATCATTATTTGAGTGCAAAACAGGTCAATTGCATGTATTGGGACCGATTTAAAGACAATACTGTGTGGATTGGTACGCAAGGTGGACTAATCCACGTTGATTTTGAAAATGACTTTCAACAATATTACCGAAATCCATTGCCATCAGGGACAGTGCAGGATGTCTGTCAGTTGTTCGATCGAAGTATCTGGATTGCCACAACAGGCGGTCTTGTACAATTCAATGCACTCACCCTTGAATGGAATACCTTGAATTTATTAAATTCAGGACTGACTGTAAATAATATTTATGCATTGGCGACATCAAAAAATAAAAAAAAACTATGGATTGGAACAATGGGGGGCGGCATTTTCTGCTGGGATGCCCTTGAAAAAAATTGGATTCACTATTCCACCAGTAATTCAGAACTTCCTACAGGCAATATATGGGATCTCACTGTTGACAATCAGGACAACCTTTGGATTGCAACGCATCGTGGATTAATTTACTTAGATACATCAGCAAATAGCCTACGTATTTTTCAAACAGAAAATACCGGACTGCCAGACAATGTATTAAATGTTGTGGCCTGCGATCTTCATAATAATATATGGCTGGGTACCTGGAATCAAGGCATTGTTCGATTTGACTCTGAAAATCAATCTTGGAAACAATATAATTTAAACAATAGCCCGCTGACAGATAATTTTGTGGATTATCTGGCATCATCACCTCATGGACATATCTGGATTGCAACAATAAAAAATGGTTTGTTGTGTCTTGATCCGGAAACTGATTCCTGGACGACGTATCCCACAATTTGCAAAAGTAATTCTACACAAGTGTTTTCAAATGTTATCACAACCGACCAAAATGATATTGTTATCCATGTCGATGATGCACTTGTGAAAATGAACGCCGATGGCCAATGCCAGTTTCATTCAAGGTTGACGCATCGGTATTTACCTGATAACTCGGTTTCTTGTTTGATAAAATCAAATAGCGGTGATATCTGGGCAGGTTTTCGTTACAATGGCCTCATGAAAATGTATCCCAAAACATATGAATGGCAGTCTTGGGTTCCCATGAACAGCCCTTTGACATCATATGATATCCGCTGCATTCACGAAATAAGCGGAAATAAGCTGGCTGTGGGTACTGCCAATGGACTTTTTCTGTATGATACCAATGCGCGCCAGTGGACTGTATTTCATACACAAAATAGTGACTTGCCACATAACACAGTTATCAGTATTTATTCCGATGCCAACGCTTACCTGTGGGTCGGCACAATGACTGGTATTGTTCGATTTAATCCGGCATCCTTTCAATGGAAAACGTATCCAACAATTACAGATGCCATCACATGTATTGCACAAACCACTGATGGTCGTATTTGGGCAGGTACGGCATCCAATGGTTTTTTGGAATATCGACCATCAGATGAATCATGGCTTCGATACAATGAATCAAATAGTAAACTTCCAGAAAACCATATTCAATCAATGATTGGCGGACAAAATAGAAAACTCTGGATAGGTATGGCATCCAAAGGATTATCTTGCCTGGATTTAGACACCAAAAACTACGTTCATTATAATTCAGATAATACGTCTCTTCATAGCAATACGATCAATGCACTTGCAGAATCACAATCCGGTGTCATATGGGTGGGAACCAATGATCGTCATATTTACCGGTTTCATCCATTGACACATGAATGGCATGCTGTGGCATTGAGTGATAATGAATCAGATATATCACAGGTTTTGGATATCGCCATTGAAAGCGAAGACAATCTTTGGATTGGTACACAAGAAAATGGCATATTGCATGTTTCATGGCCTCAATCCCTTGAAAGTCAGGGTAGTGTCATCATTGTTGATAATTCCATTAGCCGATTTTCTCAATATGATCATGATCTGTTGATCCAGGATATCTATCAATCCTTTATTGAAAAGGACTTTCGTCATGATGATATCTGGTTGATGACACCCACACAAGAAATAGATATCAATGGCGATAATTGTGCTGATCCTGTTATTGACAGCCTTCCTGATCAAAATCATATCATTGAAACCATAACCCAATGGGCAATTGAACGATATGAACAAGGCAGGCCCCTGTTTATATTTTTTTTGGGGCAATGGGATCAAAACGCCACAGATAAAAATCCAACATATATGTTACCTGAAACAACTGACATGAGTGCCTCACAATTACATGATGCCATCAGTCTTTACGAACAAACAACAAGGGGACAGGTTGTTGTCATTATTGATGGATATAATTCAAATAATAGTTTTGCTCCTTTAACTGCAAAAGGGCGAACTGTTATTCTGAGCGATTCAAATCCCTTAAATAAAGAAAATGTGTATGCATCATTTTTGCCTGGTTTTATTCATCAAATTTCTGCGGGGCAGTCAGTTTATCAATCATTCATAGAAGCCAAAAAGCAGGTGTCTCGCTGGCTGTATCATCACGCCAATCCATTACTTGATGACAATGGTGATGGCATATTTAACGATAATGATGGTGCATTTGCCAGACAGATTCAATTGATTTCGTCGCAGACTGAAATATTAGAGGATGGTATTCAGGACGTTCGTTTATCAACAGATAGTTCAAATGGGGTGTCTATTACAATTCTTTGCAAGTTACCAATGGCTCAAATTCGGGCACAACTGATTCCATTAGCTGGTGAATATACGCCAATTTCAATCATACCCCTTGAAAGCTGTCGGATAGCATCATATTGCGGTTCAATACAGAATATAACCCCTACAGGTAATTATGAACTAATTGCCATGGCACAAGACTATCATGGACATATGAATGTCTCTTTGCCAAAGATTATTCAAATTGGAAATTTGGATACAGGAAGTATTTGGGGAAAAGTAAATTTGATGCTTGGTTCGCATGAGATTTCTTTTCTAAATACCAATGCTTCTGTCGTATTGAAAAATACAGATTGGTCTGGTCTCATTAACGCAGATGGCACATTTACGTTGGCAAACATTCCCGCAGGGACTTATGAAATGCACATTGAAGGCCCTGGTTTTTCAACCCCATTGTCTGAAACCTTTCAAGTGAGCGCCGGTGTTATTAAACAATTATCCCCCATAACTGTTGATATTGCAAGCAATTGGTGTTCAATGGACAGTAATTGTGATGGACAGTTGGATTTGAAAGATGTTATTTATTTGTTGCAAATGTTTGTGGACAATTAACAACAGTCTGTATATAGAAATATTAATGATCTACCATGACTTTGCCCCTGAATTGTTTTGATAAGAAATGCATTGCATAGCTAAAAAGCATTTGATTATCAATACCTCCCAAAAAGAAGTTGTCCATTTTTAAACACCCCCGCAATTTCTTTTATATTGCTGATGTCCTCCAATGGATTTTTGGTTAACACAACCATATCAGCAAGCTTACCCTGATCAAGGGTTCCCAGGGCATTCTCCATACCAATTATTTTTGAATTGTAATACGTTGCAGATCTAAGGATATCAGCGGGCTTAAAATCATGCTCTTGCAGCAGCATCATTTCCAAAGGCAATGCTGCAGGCCAGACAAATGGAATCCCCCCATCATTTCCACATCCCATTTTACTGCACGCCTCATACATTTTTTTTGTATTGTCACTTCCTACAGAACCACCCGCATTGAAAAATTTTGCTGATGGTGTTAGCATAAAATGCTTCTTTTCAAAATAAGATGGCTGTGAATATTTTTTTAAAACAGTCATGGCCATTTTTGAAACTTGCGGATTGGCATATTCTTTAATAATCTCAGGCATTCTTTCAATTCTATCTTTATAAATTTTTTTTAGATTTGGATGGTTACAATTGATATCATTTTTAAGCGGGTAGGCCAGCGCATAAGGCACACTACCTGTTGGCGTGATAAAATGTCCATTTTCATTGAATTGACGAATATCATTATCATTTAGTATTCCATCTATGGGCATATGTTCAATTAGAGGCACCCCCGCTCGCAAAGCTTTTCGAAATCCATTGATACACACAATGTGCATAGAAACCTGTTTGTTCAGGTTTATCGCTTTATCTGTAGCAGATGCAATCATATTTTCGGATAATACAGGATAATCTCTTTCACTTTGAAACAGGCTTTTTGATTGGTAGAATAATTTGATACAATCGGCCCCCAGATCGACAGCTTTCGAGACAGCATCTTCAATATCATTGGCGGTTTTCGCAGTAAGCATAAAATGACCCAAATAGCTGCCTGACAACATTGACCAATAGCTATTGGGAACCTGTATTGCAATGGCACGTAAAATTCTTGGACCAGGCAATTTACCCCTGGCAATTTGTTGTTGTCTTTTAATAATTGCAGGCTGAAAACCCAACATATCTCGGATTGTCGTGACACCATGGGTAATACAATCAATACAATTTTTATCTATCTGTAAATCAAACTCTTTTGCCATGGAAAGATGAAAAGAAAAAACGCCAGGGCCTGTAATATGACAATGACTATTGATCAAACCCGGTATAATGTATTTTTGTCTGACATCAAATTTCCAGTTTGTTTCAATTGATTGAAACTTTTCTTTTGACAACCTTCCTATAATTCTTGCCCCTTTTACAAGAATTGCAGTTTCTGGATAGAATGTGCCATTTACAACATCAATTAAGTTTGCATTGTAAATAAGATATGGCTCATTTTTGGGAACATCCCATTTGGGTGGATCAATAACTGCATCGTTATTACCAATATAATTTATTATTTTTGAATATAGATAATATAATGGATAAGCAATCATAAGATTGTTTTTATCTCCTTATTGTAAAAAAAAGTACAAATTAATCAATGATAAATTAATTGTTGACATATTAATCATTTTTGATTAATGGAAAACAGATTAAATGAATCAACAGATTATAAATATATGACCAATTTAAGGTAATTGCAATGAAAATTCAATGCAATCAATGTCAAACTCAATATAGCGTTGATGAAACAAAAATACCAGAACAGGGTGCAAATGTCATTTGTAAAAAATGTAATGAAAAAATAATTATTGCGCCCAAAAAGAAAGTATTACAGGTTGACCCGGACAATCTTTTACGAATTGAAAAGCTTTTAGAGCGAATTGCAATTTCATTGGAAGCCATTGTGAATATTGTCAGTATCCAAAATGATGACAATGGATCAAAATTATCTGATTGGGTATCTCATGATGAACCTGCAAATGGTTCTAAAATTCATATAAATGAAGATCAAAGAAATGAAATAATTGTCAATTATCTGGATAAAAGATTGATCCAGATTAAACGATTGCCAGAGGCTCAGGCCTCCGATGACCTTATCAACAGCTTTGCGATGTATCTTGGCGATAATTACGATGCCATTGAAAAACTTTACAAAATGATCAAGCGAACCATGCAAAAAGGAGAAAGTTTTAAACTTCATATTGCCAATGAGCCACAAAAAGCAATCAGTTCGATGTGCCAGTTTGCACACAGGTTGTATCAATCTGCATTTTTAGCAGATTATAAATATCATAAATCCCCGCAATTCCTTATTACTGCCCGAAGCTCTTCACTTCCCAATGTTCAAAATTTTTTTTCAGGACAATGGCTTGAACGATATATCTTACAAAAAATGATTGAAGTTGTTGTGAATTATATGGCCAATCATTCAACTCACTTGAAATGGAGCTATTTAATAAATCCGCAAATAAAACTCCCGAATGAAGATGACTTTGAGTTAGACATCCTGTTTGAAGTTCAAGAACGAATGTATTGGGTTGAGGCAAAAACAGGTGATTATCAATCTTATATTGATAAATATACCAAAATGTCAAAAGTTTTAGGGGTTGATAATCAGCATGCATTCATGGTGCTGACAAATATCGAAGACAATTTGTGCGGCTCATTGTCATCCATGTTTTCCATGAATGTCTGTTCCATTCATAGTTTTATGGAAGCCTTCGCCGATGTTTTATCCCAGGACTTGCAGAACCAGTAAAATCTGGCTGCATTTTTTTGTCAATTCTCATAAATGGCTTGAGTGTAACGCAAAAAAAACCTTTTTTAAATATAAAATTCTTGATTAATAAAAGAATAAACTGTAAGTGAAAACACGTGAAATTAGAAATTATGAGGAATATTAAAATCATGCCATCAAGAATAGAAATAACTTACAAACCATCAATAACTGATGCGGAAGCGAATGTTTTAATAAACAAAGCCCGCCGATATTTTAATATCAATATAGATTCTGCAAGAACTGTCAATATCGTCACAACAGATCAAAATTTTACAGATGAACAAATTCAGCAGCTCCAAACAGAAATTTTTACCCATCCAGTCACCCAGATATCAGATACAAATCCTCTGAATATCCCATTTGACTGGTGCATATGGATTGGCTATCGTCCAGGTGTCCGCGATAATCCAGGAAGCACAGCTGTTGAAGCGATTCAGGATTTATTTGATATGACATTCGACAAAGGCGCTTCAATCTATACATCAAAACGATATTGTCTGTGTGGAAAAAAAATGACCAGAGATCAGGTTGAAACCCTTGCTAAAGAATTGCTAGCCAATGATATTATCCAGCAATGGCGTATTTATTCACAAAAAGATTGGAACCCGACAACAGGGGTTGGATATATCATTCCGCGTGTTGAATTGAAACATACCCCAACTGTTACCGAATTGACAGTTGAAAGCAATGAACGATTGAAAACCCTTAGCCAAAAAAGAAATCTGGCACTTCAGGATAGCGATATTCCAGTTATTCGACAATACTTTCTTCGTTCGGATGTTCAACAGGCCCGAAAAAATGTAAATTTATCTGATCCAACAGATATTGAGTTGGAATATATTTCTCAGGCAAGAAGTGATCATTGTAATCACAATACCTTCAGAGGCACATTTCAATATACAGATTTGGAAACAGGTGTTACACAGACGATTGACAACCTGTTCAAAACATTTATTGAATCTCCCACATTAGAGATTCAAAAAAAGAAGGATTGGGTTATCTCTGTTTTATGGGATAATGCAGGTGTTGGACGTCTGGATGAAGATCATTACTATGTCATTACCGGTGAAACACATAATTCGCCATCCAACATGGAAGCCTATGGTGGTTCATTGACTGGCATTGTGGGCGTGTATCGTGATCCATTGGGCACAGGAAAAGGGGCAAAACTCATTATGGGTGCCTATGGGTTCTGCGTGGGCCATCGAGACTACAATGGCCCTTTGAAACCCAAACTTCATCCCCGACGTCTGCTAGATGGCGTTGTTGAAGGTGTACGTGATGGCGGTAACAAAAGTGGCGTGCCGACTACATTTGGTCAGGTAATTTTTGATTCTGGATATATTGGAAAATGTCTTGTTTTTGTCACAGCCCTTGGATTGATGCCATCTCAGATTCATGGCAAACCCGCTGAAAATAAAACAACAAACAATGGCGATTTAATTATCATGTGTGGGGGACGTGTAGGCAAGGATGGTATTCATGGCGTGACAGCGTCATCAGAAATTTTTTCAGAAAGCACGCCTGCCGCTCATGTCCAAATTGGAGATCCATACACGCAAAAAAAGATGCATGATTTTATCCTTGAAGCACGTGATCAGAACTTGATTGAATTTATTACTGATAATGGTGGCGGTGGATTGTCATCATCTATAGGCGAATCTGCAAGATTTTCAAATGGTTGCATCGTTTATTTGGACAAAGTGCCATTAAAATATGAAGGCCTGGATCAATGGGAAATCTGGATATCTGAATCACAGGAACGAATGACTGTTGCAGTAACCCCAAAAAATCTTCAGCAATTTATGTTACTTGCAGATAAACATGCGGTTGAATGCACAGTTATTGGAGAATATACCAATTCTGGTAAACTGCATATCAAATATGATGATAAAACCTGTGCCTATGTGGATATGGATTTATTGTCAGCCGGGTTTCCACAATGGGCTTTTGAGGCACAATGGCGTTCGCCATCCATGCGTGGACTTTATGAACCAGTTATGAAGGCACCCGATGACATGAGTCAGTTGTTACTGGATATACTTAAACGCCCGAATATTTGTTCAAAAGAATGGATTGCAAGGCAATACGATCATGAAGTTCAGGGTACCAGTGTAATAAAGCCTTTAATTGGTGTGGATCGGGATATTCCAGGTGATGCATCAGTTATCAGTCCGGTTTTGGGACAATCCAAAGGCCTTGCATTTGCCCAGGCCATTATTCCCACATATTCCAGGATTGATGCCTATCACATGACTGCCTGTACCATTGATGAAGCCACGCGACGATTAATTGCCAGTGGGGCGCAACCCGATCATATTGGCGGCGTGGATAATTATTGTTGGCCAAATATTCAGTATCATCCCACTGAAAATCCCGATGGTAAATTCAAGGCAGCTCAACTGGTAAGATCTTGTCAGGCTTTGAAAGATGTTTGTATGGCTTATGGCATTCCTTTGCTCTCGGGAAAAGACAGCATGTATGTCGATGGCCATCTTGCCGGGACTTATGGTGAAACGCACAAGGTTTCTGCTCTCGAAACGCTTCAATTTTCAGCAGTGGGTCGTGTCGAAGATATATCGAAATGTATAACATTAGATTTCAAACATGCAGGAGATCTTATCTATGTTGTAGGTGTTACCCTTGATGAAGCCGGTGCATCTGAATATTATGCGCACTTTGGGTATACTGGATGTAATATTCCTCAAGTGAATACACAAAAAAACTGGTCCGCTTACAACGCGTTGGCAAAATGCATAGAATTGGGCATTCTGTCATCAGCCCATGGTATATATCGCGGCGGACTGGCAGTTCATATGGCCATGTGCGTAATGGCTGGCAAGCTTGGCGCAAAAATTGATATCAGTAAAATGGCAGGTTCAGAGTCGTTGACTGATGATAAACGCCTTTTCTCTGAATCTGCCGGACGATTTATTGTAAGCCTAAAACCCGAAAATAAAAGTGCATTTGAAACAATGATGAATGATATAGACACATGCGATATAGGGATTGTGCTGCATACAGATCTGTTTCAAATTATGGGTTGTCCGGGAACAACAATTGTCGATTTGTCGATTGAAAAGATGAAATCTGCCTGGAAAACTGGCGCGGACTGATAACTACTTATTCGCGCATATTGAAAACGATTTTATCCGCATTCATTCTGGCAATAATTGTAGATCCTGGAACAAATTGACCGCGAAGTATTTCCACTGCCAATGGGTTTTCAACATATTTTTGAATCATTCTCTTCAGGGGACGAGCGCCATAAATCGGATCATATCCTTTTTCAGCAAGAAATGCTTTTACAGATTCGTCTAATTCCAATGCCATTTTTTGTTGTGCAAGACGTGAGGTCAGATATTCAGCTTGAATATCTACAATACGTGTTAATTGCTCCCTGGATAAACGATGAAAAATAATCGTATCGTCGATTCGATTGAGAAATTCGGGTTTAAAATGCGCTTGCAGTGCACCATAGACTTTTTCTTCCATTTCCAGTGTATCAATATCAGATAAAAGCCATTCACTGCCAACATTGGATGTCATAACGATTATGGTATTCTTGAAATCCACTGTGCGACCATGACCATCAGTCATGCGGCCATCATCCAAAATTTGTAGTAATATGTTAAATACTTCAGCATGGGCCTTTTCGATTTCATCAAATAAGATGACTGAATATGGCCGCCTGCGAACAGCTTCGGTCAAATAGCCGCCCTCATCATAGCCCACATAACCTGGTGGTGCACCAATGAGTCTGGCCACAGAATGCTTTTCCATATATTCAGACATATCCAAACGAATCATGGCAGATTCATCATCAAAAATAAAAGATGCCAATGCTTTTGCCAGTTCTGTTTTTCCGACACCTGTGGGGCCCATAAATATGAAGGAACCAATGGGGCGATTGGGATCCTGAAGTCCCGATCGTGCGCGGCGTACTGCATTTGAAACTGCTGAAACAGCATCTTTCTGGCCAATGACACGATCACTTAAACGATCTTCCATAAAAATCAGTTTTTCCCGCTCACTTTCCAGCATTCGTTGAACTGGAATACCTGTCCATCGAGAAATAACCTGGGCAATGTCTTCATCATCAACTTCTTCTTTAAGCATTTTATTCAGCTCTTGAAGCTTTTTCAGATTATTTTGTGCGTCAGTAAGTTCTTTTTGAAGCGCATTGGTTTTTCCATAACGCAGTTCAGCCACACGTTCCAGATTGCCATCACGCTCAGCTTTTTGTTCTTCAATGCTGATATGCTCCAATTCTTCCTTAATGCGCTGGATTATTTGAATAGCAGCTTTTTCTTTTTGCCAGTGCGCTTTCATTTCATTCAAAATTTCCGAGAGTTTCCTGATTTGCTTCTCCAAATCGATTAAACGTTCTCTGGATGCCTTATCTTTTTCTTTTTTCAGCGCCTGTCGTTCAATTTCTGCCTGGGTAATTTTTCTTTGGATTTCATCTATTTCAGTGGGCATGCTATCAATTTCAATACGCAGTTTGGATGCACATTCATCAATCAAATCAATGGCTTTGTCTGGTAAGAATCGGTCGGATATATATCTGTCGGACAATGTTGCAGCCGCAACAATGGCAGCATCCTGAATACGTACACCGTGGTGAACCTCATATTTTTCTTTTAGCCCTCGCAAGATAGAAATTGTATCCGACACATTCGGTTCTTGCACCAGTACTGGTTGAAATCTACGTTCCAGGGCAGCATCTTTTTCAATATATTTTCGATATTCATTGATTGTCGTTGCACCGATACATCGCAATGATCCTCTTGCAAGTGCGGGTTTAAGCATATTGGATGCATCCATTGCGCCTTCAGTAGCGCCAGCCCCCACGAGCGTATGAAGTTCATCAATAAAAAGGATAATTTCTCCCTCAGCTTTTTCAACCTCTTTAAGCACAGCTTTGAGGCGATCTTCAAATTCACCCCGATACTTTGCACCAGCAATCAATGCACCAATGTCCAATGAAACCAGTCGTCTGTTTTTAAGCGACTCAGAAACATCGCCTTCAACAATTCTTTGTGCGAGGCCCTCAACAATGGCTGTTTTTCCAACGCCGGGTTCACCAATCAATACAGGATTATTTTTTGTCCGACGCGACAGAACCTGAACAATTCGACGAATTTCTTCATCTCTGCCAATTACCGGATCAATTTTTCCACGACGCGCCAGATCAGTCAAATTTTTACTGAATCTATCCAGTGCCTGATATTTATCCTCTGGATTGGGATTATCTGCACGTTGATTGCCGCGTATAGCAATCAAGGCTTTGAGAACCTGGTCAGGCACAATACGATGCTTTTTCAAGATATCTGCTGCCTGTGAATTTTTTTCTTCCTCAGCAATAGCCAAAAACAAATGTTCCTGACTGACGTACTCATCTTTCATATTGGCTGCCCGACGCAAAGCAGCATCCAGAACTTGCCGGGTTCGTTGAGACATGTATACATCGCTGATACCCATGCCAGTAACCTTTGGCATTTTATCAAGGCAAGTTTGAATATCTCTGGATATGCCTGAAACAGAAACGCCCATCTTTTTTAATATTGCCTGAACTATACTTTCATCGGTATTGACCATAACAGACAAAAGATGTTCGGGCTCAAATTGCTGGTGATTGAGGTGACCAGAAAGTGAATGCGCATTTTGAATGGTCTCCTGTGATTTTACTGTAAATTGATCAAAACGCATTTTTCCTACTCCTTAATTTTATGTATTTGTAATCCTTATTTTATCGGGCCCTGAATTAAAGATAATATCAAAGCTGAAAAATGCAAGAGCATAGAAAATGGGGTCGGGCCGAAAATATTTATCCAACCCGTTGATTTAAAAACAAAATAAAAATTCAAACCACCATTTTTAGCCATTAGAAGGCCCATTTTGCACCCAAAATGGGCCTTCTAAGAAAAATTAAATATCCCAATAGCAAAACTTTTAAAATTTTCTTAGATTTTTGTCTGCGTAAAAAAAAGTATTTGGATTGAAGTTGATATTCATGACAAGGAAAAAAAGTAATTATCATAAATGATATTGGGGGATATTTTTCTGGTATAATAATTTAAAGTCTCATATGTC
>Ga0272440_1000406_pt1 | contig 36766 bp, 26 predicted proteins | sample SSMMMBAug17_FD_192440 | JGI IMG/M metagenome (GOLD analysis project Ga0272440, IMG submission 192440) | Marine sediment archaeal communities from Little Sippewissett salt marsh, Falmouth, MA, United States - SSM-MMB-Aug17 | ecosystem: Environmental > Aquatic > Marine > Wetlands > Sediment ...
TAATTATTAAAATACGCCCACCCTTGGGAAAACTCAAAAAATAGGATCCTCATTTAATAATTGTTCATTTTGTTTTTGAACCATGATTACACTGACTTTCACATAAATTATCTGCGGTATGTTTTTTGCAATAATTTACATAAAAAATATTCACTTGTTTTGTCCTCTATCTTTCATTTCTCTTATCTCAAGCCATTTTTCCCAAACACATGATAAAGCACAATTTTACGCACCTGCTGGGATCATTCAATTGATTTCACATTTCTTCTAAAGATCTGTTGGTTAAAGAGGGGACATAAAAATAAGAGGCGATCATAAGTTTTCGGGTAGAAAAAAGTTCGTGCAACTGAAAGTGTGTTTTTAGAATGGCCGGTTCACAAATAATCAAGAATGAGGTACCTAATTTTTAGAGCTTTCCTAAGATAAATGAAAAGCATTCCCTTATTTATCAACAAAAACGAAGAATACCCGGCATTGTTATTTACAAAGACGAATCAAAATTTTTTAAATCTCTAGATCCTTAGGAATAATCAAAAAATAAGTTCCTCATTTAATAATTGCTCATTTTGTTTTTGAACCATGATTACACTGAAGAAGATGAATAAGATGAATTAAAAGTGTTTTTTTCATCTTATTCATCTTCTTCAGTGTAATCATGGTTCAAAAAACGTAAATGAACAGTTTGGTCCGCATATGCCTGGTGTTTAATTAATGAGTCAAGCATTTTGAAATGGGGAATTTATTTTTTGAGCATCCCTTAGCATGAATTTTGCAAAATCTCTAAACGAGCAAATGCACAATTTAGAAGGAGATATTGATTTGAACCGAACCATTCTCATTGTTTGAATCAAGCTTTCCCTGACTTTCACTAAGTAATCAATTATATACAGACCTTGAGTTTCAAAAATTAAACGTGTTTTAGTAATTATGAACAATCATAACAAGACAAAATATTTTGGCTTTTATCTGAATAACGATATTTATGCCATTCCTATATCTGAAATCTGTGAAATTAACCGAATTGCAAATGTATATAAAGAAAAATCCCTTGATAACGCAATCATCGGGATGATCAATTATCATGGCAAAACAACACCTGTATATAACTTAAAAACAATCCTCAACATGAATGTTGCGAGTCAGGAAACCTTGACAATGTGGTTTGCTTTCAAACATGTATCCGGGATTTCTTGTTTTGCCTTTGACGCTTTGTATGGAATGATTCATGCACTTTCAGATAACATTGATACTGTAACTGAATTTGCAACCATGAATATTCATACTCAATTTATTCAATCGTATCTGCGAATTAATGAACGATTAATTCCAGTTCTTGCTCTTGAAAAATGGGTACAAAAAACAACATGAAACAGAACAGTCAAACAATATTATCTTTTTTTCAAAACAAATATGGCTTTCACTTTGATGATGAGAAAAAAAAGCGACTTGATTATCTATTGGCCAATCGAATCAAAAAAATGGGCATGACAAATGAAAGACAGTATTTTGACTATATTTGCTCAAAAAGGGGAAAGCATGAGAGTCAGTTTATGGTTGCTGCTTTTACTGTGGGCGAAACCTATTTTTTAAGAAATTCATCTCATTGGAAAGCGTTGAAACATAAAATCCTTCCTGAAATTTTAAAAAGAAAACTCCAACGCAATGAAAAATCATTACGTATCTGGTCAGCGGGATGTTCAAGTGGTGAAGAAAGTTATACGATAGCCATACTGCTCAGTGAACATATTCCTTATTATCACACATGGAGCATTGATATTCTTGCAACTGATATCAATGAATCCTCCCTAAAACATGCCAAAAAAGGAATTTATACTGAAAATGCGTTTCGTGAATCATCTGATGACTTTAAAAGTAAATTTTTTTCACAATATAAAGGAAAATATAGAATTCAAAATCATTTTCGGAAAATGATCACCTTTGAACAGTTAAATCTGATAACTGACAATGGATTTCCTAAGCATTATTCTTGTTTTGATATTATCTTTTGCAGAAATGTTCTCATGTATTTTTCCCCTAAAATTGCATCAGATATTATGTCCGCCATGTTCAATGCACTGAACATTAATGGCTATATATTCCTGGGACATACTGAAGGCCCAATTACAAACAATTTTAATTTTAAGCCTTTATCGCTTTACAATTCAATTGTGTATCAAAAACAAAATATTTCTTCAGCGCCATGTCGCATAGAAAGATCAAGAAAAAATAATCTACAACAAGCCCAAAAAATAAATCGCTCGAATTCATTGAACTCTCTTAACACCAATCAAAGAATAAAAACTTGTGTCAACAATTCCCAAAAAAACTATTATGATGAAGCCCTGCATTTATTTAGTATTGGCAAGATTGATGATGCTCAAGCTGTACTCAATAAACATAATGAAAATCAAAACTTATACTGCTTACTACTGGTTGGGTTAATTTATATCCAGAAAAGGGATTTTCAATCAGCTCAAGTGATTTTCAAAGAGGCGCAACTCATCCATGATCTCACTCCTGAAACATATATGCTTGGGGCTATGATTCATGAAGAAATGAATCTGTTTCCGGAAGCCATTAATGGATGTCGAAATGCCATTTTTTTGGATCAGACTTTTTTTTATCCACATTTTCGATTGGTGGAAATATATCGAATAATGGGAGATCATGAAAAAATGCAAAAGTCTGTCAACAATGCCTTAAAAATTCTACCTGTTGAAAACTCAGATCGGTTGAAACTTTTTTGTGTGGGCTACAACAAAGAGTTTTTAGAAGATTATTTAAAAAGTATTTCGTAACATGAAAAAAAATATCACTACATTAGATCTAATCAATGAATTGGAATCATTGAAACAAAACTTTGATTTCGATCAAACAAAACCATTTAAATATGAATCAAAGAACCTTTTTAAATATATCGTTTTTCATATTTCACAGGAACAATATGCATGGCCCCTATCAAACCTTAAGGAAATCGTTTTAAAACAAATTGTTGTGCCAATTCCTGGAAAATGTGAATCATTATGCGGTGTATTTAATTATCGCAATCAGGTGATGCCTGTGATCAATATTTATTACTTATTGGGACTGGGTGCGGCAGATATGGAGAATGAAAATATTATGATGGTAACAAAAGGGTTGTCCATTGAGTCGGCGATACCTGTAGACAGTTTGGTATCAATGATTTCAATTTCAGAAAGCGATGTTAAACCCAGGCCAATATCATTAAGTAATGAGATCGCTTCAATGATAAAAGGGGAAGTCATTGTGGGGGGTCAGTTAATTTCAATTCTAAATCCAGAGGCTTTTATTAAAGGATAGATAATGATGATAAAAAAACATTTTATTCAAATAAGTTTCATCTGGCTGATCGTTTTTAACGTAAATGCTTTTGCCAATGACTTTATAAACATTGGTTTGAACTATCCCAAAACAGGCCCATACTATGTTCAGGGTTTAGACCAGCTGCGGGCAGCAAAAATGGCTGTGTCCGAAATAAATCTAAATGGTGGGGTTTTGGGAAAAAAAGTAAAACTGATTATTAGAGACTCTGCATCCGACCCTGAGAAAACAAAAAAAAATGTACTTGAAATGATCAATGATTTTCACGTGAAAATGGTTTTTGGTGGGTCTTCCAGTGCAGTTGCCATTGCTGCGAGTGAAATATGTCAGCAAGAAAAAGTCCTTTTTTTTGGAACGCTGACATACTCCACTGCAACCACTGGTATCCATGCCCATCGCCATTCGTTTCGTGAATGCTATAACAGTTGGATGGGCGCTAAAGCAATTGCTGCATACCTGAATGATCATTTTAGCAACAAACGCTATTTGTATATTACATCGGACTATACATGGGGCCATAGTACTGAAACGTCTTTGCGACAGCTAACTGATACTGATAATCAAAAATATCACATTGGATTAACAATTCCTTTTCCAAACGCCAATAAAACCAATTTTAAACGTTCTTTGGCCTTTGCCAATATGATCTCCCCAGATGTTTTGGTTCTGGTGTTGTTTGGAAAAGATATGGAAACTGCCATACGATTGGCAACATCAATGGGAATGAAATCGAAAATGCAACTCGTTGTTCCCAATCTGACATTGGGTATGGCTGAAGGGGCTGGGCCAAAAGTAATGGAAGGTGTTATTGGTGCCTTGCCTTGGTGCTGGCAGGTCCCATATCAGTATGATTACAAACATGGAAAAAAGTTTGTCGAAGCATTTGCCAGTAAGTTCAATCGATATCCCAGCTCATCTGGCGCTTCTGCATACACAATTATATATGAATATACAAATGCGGTTGTTAGAGCACAATCTTTTTTTCCAACGCATATTATTTTGGCATTAGAAAATCATAAATATCAGCTTTTGAAAGATGAACAAATCTGGCGGAAATTTGATCATCAATCGATACAGACAGTTTTTGCAGTGAAATGCAAAGAAAAAAAATATGTTTTAATGGATCAGTTTAAACAAGATTATTTTGAAATTATCAATCGAATTTCAGGAAATAATGCGGCCAGAACCCGGGATGAATGGAATCGTATTCGTGTTCAGGCTGGAAAATCCATACAGCTTGAAGAACTATAATCAATTTGTGTTTTTTTCTACCCATACTTGGGTTGCACTCAAAAATTTTATATTCACAAACAATAGGAGATATTGATATGTCAAATTATCGTTTTTTTATCAATTCAAAAAAAATTGAAAAAAGAATATATTACCGATTATTATTCTCATTGTTACCTATGCTCGTCATGGTTCTAATGACTTATTATTCTTCAAGAGATTTACCTGAAAACAATAAAGTCCTTTTACAGTTGATCAGTCAAAATGGTGCCAATGAATTAAAAAATTATTTGCAGAGCCAAAGAGAAGTATTTAACCATTGGATTGAAAACGATATTTTTGGCATGAGCATTGAGTTTCAAACCTATGATGAACTTCAGAAACATTTTGACTCTCTATATCAATCTCATCGAGATTTTTCCCTGTTGTTGTTAACTGATGTTACCGGAAAAAGAATACTGAACGTGCCCAGAGATGAAAATGAGAATTTAAGTCAGGAAGTTTTGTCTAATATTATTGAAAAACATCAACAATTAAGTGTTTTTGAGTATTATGTTTGCAAGGAAAGGAAAATGAATGATGAATGCCAATATACGTGCATTTTTGGCTTTAAAACAATGGACACAAAGGGGAAGCATAATGGATACTTCTTTGCTTCAATAGATTGGTCAAAAATGAGCGACAAAATCAGGAAAATTCATGATGAGTTAAAGCAAAAAAATTTTGGTGACGCTCAAATTACTCTGGTTGAAATTGCTTCAGGATATGCCATAGGACATTCCAAGCATAAAATGATACGAAAAAAAATGTTCACTCAAGCTCAATTGAATTCCTGGGTTCAGGAAGGAAAAGTGCATACTCTCCTGAAAAAAGAGCATAATGGTCAAACCCGCTATATTTCGTTTTGCTCAGTGGATCCCAATGAGCTTCCTTATCATTCATATGAAAGTCAATTATGCTTGGCTTTAATCGTTCCGGAAGAATTAATTATGGCTGAGATCCGAAGAATCGTCTGGATTTCATCGATATCCGCAATTCTTTGCTCCATATTTGTTATCCTGGTGGGATTTTTAATTATCAAAGGGGTGAAAGGACCGCTGGAACTGGCAATTGCTGAAATTAATACTGCATCAGAAGAATTAAAAATTGCTGCCAAACATCAATTATCAAATACAGCCAATCAAGTAACATCAACAACTGAATTAAACACCAATATTGAAGAACAGGTGACATCTTCACGACAACTGGCCGATATTACCAATAACTTTGTTGCCGCTGCAGAAGCAACAAATACATCAGCAAACCTGGGTAAGAATTCTTTGGAAAATACTGTTAGCGGAATTGAAGTCATCAAAACCCAGGTCGAAAAAATTGCTGAAAATATGTTATCACTCAATGAAAAAACTCAACAAATGAGTCTGGCCCTGGATATTATTAATGAACTGTCCGCTCAGACCACAATTCTGTCTTATAATGCAACCATTGAAGCTGTGGGCGCGGGTGATGCTGGAAAACGTTTTTCCGCAATTGCCGAACAAATTATGAAATTGGCCAATAAAGCCACTGAATCGACAAAAGATATCAGTATTCTGGTGGAAGATATTCAGAAAGGTGGCAATAAAACCATTTTAACGACTGAGGATGGTATCAAATCTGTTGAAAATGGGATGCAGATGATCCTTGAAACTGTAGACCACTTTGATAGCATTCAGACATCTGCCGACCAGAATTTAATTTCTGCAAAAGAAATGGATATGACAATTTCACAACAAAGAATTGCCATTGAACAAGCGGCGGATTCAATTAGGAATATTCAGACAGCCGCTGAGGATGTTAAAAACAGTTCAGAAGAAACCCTTCGCACTGCAGAACAGATGCTCAGTATGTCCAGAAAGCTTGCAGAATTATAGTTCATTGGAAAATACTTATGGAAGATGAATTAAAATACTTTAAAATTGAAGCCGTCGAAATTCTCGAGAATATGACAAAGGACTTGTTGGCGCTCGAAAACGAGACCAGTAATTTTGACTTGATCAATAATTTATTCAGATATGCCCATACTTTGAAAGGTGCTGCCAGCGTTTTTAATCTTCGAACAACAACGTCTCTGTTCCATCTGATGGAAGACATGCTTTCCATGATTCGAAAAACAAAATGTATTCATTCGGATGATATCACACTGCTTTTGGAAGCTGTTTCAATATCTGAAGATATTATCGATGCCATGAAGCAAGGAAAATCAGAAAACGATATTGATACCCTGGAAATTTTTCAAAAACTCAGTGCACATGTCAAAAAGCAAGAGAATCAACACAAAAAACCAAAAACCGAGGTGATAAAAGAAAAGCCTGTTAAAGCAGAACATCATGTAGAACTTACGAATAGTCATTCAGTTCAATTAAAAAGTGAAGACATGGAGCCTTCCAATAAACAACCCACCCAATCATTGAATACAAAAGTTGATGCTGTTAACGTGAGAATTGAAGCCCAGGATATTGATCGACTGACTAATCTTTCCAATGAACTTCTCATTAATAATGCAAGAATGAAAGATATTTTGTCTGAGATTAAACGATATCCATGCACTAATAAAAACTCGGACAATTTATGTGAAATCGAGATTGAAAAGTTGGAAAATAGTATGGAACGGGGTCACATTTTTTTAAAAGAAATCAGCGATATTATCATGACTGCCAGATTAATTGCCATTGGGAATCGAAAGTTTTTTTTTGAAAAAATTGTGAGGGATTTATCGGTCAAAATTAATAAGAAAGTCAAGTTTTCGTTAACTGGTGAAGATATGCTGATTGATCGAGATTTGTTTGAAAATCTACGAGAACCCATTTATCATATTCTAAGAAACAGCTTGATCCATGGAATAGAGACCAGCAATCAAAGAAAACAAAAAAACAAAAATGAAATCGGTTCAATCATGCTCGTATTTGAAAAAAGAGGAGATTTACTTTATATACAATGCATAGATGATGGTCGCGGGTTGGACCCACAAAAAATTAAAACCACTGCAAAAGAAAAGGATATATATAATCATGCAATTATAGATGAAATGACCGACCAGGAAGCATTATCGCTTATTTTTGCACCTGGTTTTTCAACTGCAGAAAATATCACCGAATTCGCTGGTAGAGGTGTTGGGATGGATATTATAAAAAACACCATTACCAATTTAGGTGGATTTATTCAGTTGGAATCCAAGGTTGATCAATTTACAAACATTTCCATAACACTTCCTGGATCTGTGAACTTAATTGATACATTTATGGTCAGAGTTTCCAATCATAATATATTACTGCCACTAAAAAATGTGGCTGAAACTCGCATTGTATCGCATGATGAGATTTCCTTTGAAGCAGGTACAAAAGTAATTATGTTCAATAATTTACCTGTACCATTAATTTATCTTTCCAATTTACTGGAAATTGAAAATCAAACATCCGAAGAAAAAATGCTCAAGGTCATTATTATTAGAGATCAACACAATTTTGCAGCATTGATTATTGATGCGTTTTTTGGAAAAAAAGAGAGTATTGTCAAACCTCTTGAAGGCACTTTAAATAAAATCAAGCATTTAAGATCTTCAACCATTTTAGAAAATGGGCTTCCCGCATTTGTTATCAATATTGCGCACGTTTTTGAACAAATCAGAAGCATATCCAGAAAAATAATTATTAATAACAGGCCCATTCAAGATCAAGCGGTGAATATATTGGTGGTCGACGATTCATTAACCACTCGAACATTGATTTCAAATATTTTAAATGAAAAGGGATATAGTGTCAAATCGGCCAGGTCAGGTAAAGAAGCCATTGAATTGATTTCAATGAATGCATTTCAATTGATTGTGACTGATATTGAAATGCCTGAAATGGATGGTTTTGAATTATCACAAAGAGTTCGCAGCATGGATGCATATGAAAATACGCCAATCATCATTGTGTCATCATTATCTGATGATAACATTAAACGAAAAGGCATCGCTGTTGGCGCCAATGCATATATTGTGAAAAATAATTTTGATAAACATTACTTTTTAAACACAGTGGAAAGTTTAATATGACAGAAAATATACAAAAAATAAAGTTGTTGGTGGTTGATGATTCTTTATCAATAAGAAAACTGGTATACAAAACTTTAGAAGGAGAGGCGGATATTGAAATTATTGGAGAAGCAAAAGATGGCAAAGAAGCTGTCATTAAAGCACGAACATTAATGCCTGATGTTATTTTAATGGATATTATCATGCCGAACCTGGATGGACTTCAAGCAACGAAATATATCATGCAAACTGCGCCATCAGCGATCATTCTTCATTCAGCTTCAAAGGAAGCAGAGGTTCAATATAAAATTTGGGATGCAATTTCAGCCGGAGCTTTGGACACAATCAATAAAGAAACTTCTCAAACGAATCTAAACAAATGGAAACATCAATTAAAAATGACAATTAGAGCGGCTGCCCGAATGAAAAAGTTTTCAACAGCACGAGAACGTTCTGAAACAAAAGAGCCGTCTGCCTTTCGAAAGAAAAATAGAAAATATAATTTACTTGCTTTTGGTGTTTCTACAGGAGGGCCAGCAATTATATCAAAGATATTGAAATCCTTCCCCAAGAAATGTTCTGTCCCTATCTTGCTGGTCATACATATGTCGAGCACTGGCACCGATATGTTTCCAGAGTGGCTGGCTAAAAAATCAGGACTTGACGTTCAATTCGCACAAAATGGAATGAACATCTTTGATCACAAAGGAAACGTCTTACTTGCACCGCACAATCAGCATATTGAAGTTGACAATCAAATCATTCGATTATTTCAGTCCAAACCAGTCAATTTTTGTATGCCCTCTATTGATGTTCTTTTTTTTTCATTGGCTGAAAATGTTTACGTAAAGCCAGTTGCAGTCTTGCTCAGTGGGATGGGCAACGATGGTGCGAAAGGTTTGAAACACATTCATGACAATGGAGGTTATACCATATGTCAGGATGAATCAACGTCAGCAGTTTTTGGTATGCCCAAAGCAGCCATTGAATCTCAAGCAGCGAATATTGTTTTGGCAGATTATAAAATAACTGAGCATATTTTATCAATAACCGGCCTATAATTATTATCAAAAGATAAATGAAAGATTTCCAGATGGGATAAAAATATTGGGAGGACTTAAATTACAATATATACATCGAAACAGTATATAATATAAATAGAATTCCAATAAGTTCTCTGTATAATTTTTTGTCGGCAGGAAAAAAAATAGTTTTTCATGTTCGATTTGTTTGTAATTTATTCATTTATTCTATGGAATTTATCTTGCCTATGGCATTTATTTTGCATTTTTAAGTATTCAAATAGTCAACCCCCTGATAATACAACTATATATTAATTTTTTAAAAGTTATTACAGGGTGTTAGAGACTAGTTCAATAGAATTAGATACTTATGGCTGAAAACTTTTTAAATGCAGGAATTCGTCATGGCAAAATCAAAATTAGTATCAGTTTCTTGTCCCAAATGTGGTAAAAGTTATCGGATATACCAGGAAAACCTGGGACGAAGAGGCATTTGCAAGCAATGTAATAACAGTTTTTCCATGATGCAGCGGGTAAAAAACCCATCTAAGAATAAAACTAAAGGAATTAAGCCTGTTCTACGTTCGGCTCCGCCAAATGAATCTCAGTCAAAGGTTAAGCAAGCTGTTCAGGAGTCTGTAGAGAAAACGATTTCCACAAAAAATTATAAAGAAAAGGATGACGTTGAGAAAAAGGAAAAAACAGAAATATCGATCAATAAAGCGAAAAAAAAATCGGATGCCATAAAAACCAAAAAGGAGATCTCCGAAACACCAAAAGCCTTACCAGTCATAAAGCACCATACTTCCCCCAAAAAAAATTTGAAGGTTTTGGCAGAACAAATCAAGTTAATTGTTAATGATGACATGAAAGCGTATATTGTTGCAAAAACGAAAATGGATGATGATGTCAAAATTGAAGATCTTAAAAAATTTTTGGAAAGTGAAAAAATTATTTATGGTCTGATTGATGATGATACGCTCCAAAAATTTATCGACAACCCCTTAAATCGAATCAAACCTTTCCTTGTTGCCAGGGGGAGTGAACCAACAGCACCTCAACATGGCAAAATTAAATATTTTTTTGATATACATCCCTTAAAAAACATCCCTCCCAATTTAACAGAAAACGAACGTGTTGATTTCAAAGAGCGCGGTGAAATTCCCTACGTTGAAAAAGGAACTTTAATTGCTGAACGAATCCCGGGTATACCTGGAAAGAATGGCAAAGATGTTTATGGTAAACGTATTGATGCCAAGAAAGCTCATCATGTTACATTACGTTGCGGCAATGGCGCCTCTCTCAGTGAAGACAAGCGTGTCATTTATGCAAGAATTAGTGGGATGCCTGTTGCATCAACAGGCAGAAATGAACGTGTTGATGTTTTACCTCAATATTATATTAAAGGTGATGTCAACATGAAAACTGGCAATATTCGTTTTAATGGTCCGGTTGTTATCAATGGGACTGTTCAGAGTGGATTCAAGGTTCGCTGTGCAAGCCTTGAAGCTAATGAGCTGTTCAGGGCAGATATTGAGGTTGAAGGTGATACTAGAATTCAGGGAGGAGTTGTGGGGTCAAAAATCGTTTGTAAGGGATCGTTTAAGACAAAATTTGTTAAAGGCTCAACCATTGAGTGCGAGGAAGATGTTGTTGTCAGTAATGGAATAGTGGATTCCAAAATCGCAACACGTAACAATTGCATTGTTGAAAATAACAAGATATTGACATCCGAAATTATGGCTTTTAAAGATATCGTCACCATGCATCTGGGATCTCAAAAATCTCCCGGATGCAATCTGACGATTGGAGTGGACCCGGTTCTTTATAAGAAAATGGAACAATTAAGAATTGAAAAGCAACAACGTGAAAACGAATTAATATCAAAAAAAGAAGATTTAGATATTGAAAATATTGAAGAATTGATTGAAGCATTGAATGATATTCAAAGAAAAATTGATGATCTTGAACCCACCCTTTCTGAAGCCAAATCAATAAATAAAACCTTGATCAAACAATATAAAAAGATGAGAAAAAGTGGACATACTGAAAAATTGTCCAAGGTATTGGATACTATCAAAGCTTTTTCATTAAAAATTGGCCCGGCAAAACAGGAATTGCATGCCTTGATTTCTGAAAGACGTTCAATAAAAGAAGCTCTGAGCACAATTCAAGGTCTACTCGATACAATAGAACGTAATTCTTTGGAAATTCAAAGCATCAATCGTCAGATTCAAACCGCAGATGTTTCTTCAAAGGTCGTGGTTCGCGGGGATGTTTTTCAGGGAACGATAATTCAAGGAATTAGTGCCAGTTTGGAAGTCTTTGATAAGCAATCCTTTGTTTTTTTTGAAGAGATGGTTATTTATGATGAAAACAATCTACCCAATAGACAAATTGAAGTCAAACCTCTGGAAAGGAATTAATTTCGCTTGATTCATACTTGTTTAGTTTTATTATGAGTAGGTGGATAATACTGGAAGCTGGGATCTGACAGGTTAAAAGAATGTAACCTGTCAGAAAATTTTATCACCAAACTTATTGATTTGACTGCAGAGATTCACCTTTTTTCATTGCAGATTGAGCTTCATCTTCGCTACCAATTTGCTTATAAAAACGACTTAAACTAATCCATACATCAGGATTTTTGGGTTCAAGTTCAACGGCCTTTGTCAAATATTCCGCTGCCTCATTGATCAATCCGCCCGCACAGTAAACATCAGCAATATTCATCAATGCGTTAATATGGTTGGGGTCAATTTCAAGTGTTTTTAACAAAAACGTTTCAGCAGATTGTGCATTTCCCAGAGAATAAGAAATAACGCCCAGATTGTTATAGGCATCTGTATTATTTGGATCACCGGCCAAAACGTCTTCAAAACATTGAATGGCCTCCTCAATTTTTCCTTCACTAAACAGTGACTCTCCCTTTTTCAGTTGATCTTTTCGTTCAAAAACGCAAGGGACATCACCCTTTGAAACACAACCTTTTGATTTCAATGTTGCCTCCACCATTTGTCGATTGGGTGCGTTCATAAAATCATTGGCCAGGTACAAATATTTGTAAGATACTCTTCCGATTGGATCTTGTGGGCAATCAATCTCTGTATATGGCAGGATGAGCAGATCCCATTGCTCATTCATCACTTTTTCACTAGTAATAACACTCAGGCTTCTAAGTTTTATATCCTTTAAGAACTGTGTATAATATTCGTGAGATTTTATTTCATCATGCCAAACATTAAATTTCATACCCGGAAACTGATTTAGATTTCCAATTGTTGAGGAATCTACATCTGTCCAGAATAATACGTTTGCAGAAAAATTTTCAGAATATAATTTTTGGATAAAGCTGATCAATTGGGAATTATCTACTGAGGACTTGAATTCTGATCGTTGCGGCATATTGATCGAAAATGGTTGCTGCTGATTGTCAATGGATTGTGAGTGTTGATTTTCCCCAATTTCCTGGTTGTTTGATGGACTGCTGTCCATTGATTGTTCTCGTTCAAAACGTTTAAGCAATTCACGTGTTGCTTTAAATGGGTCATCATCAGATTGAGGGGATGCTGGTTGTTGTGGTTGTTGTGGTTGTTGTGGTGAAACCATCTGTGCTGAAGGCGCATTTATATCTTGTGATTGCTGTGGAAAGTTATTTTGAACAGGTTCTATAAGCCTGGACTGAAATGTAGCAATTTGAGCAGCATCGGTGGAAATGGCTTTATTGATATAATCAATGGCCTGGTCGTTATTACCTTGTTTTTGAAGGACAAGCCCATAAAGATATAGTGCATTGGCATTATTGGGGTTTTCCTGTAGAAAACTTCTGCACTCGGTTTCAGCACGATCATATTGATTTTGTTTGTAGGCCAACACTGCTGAATCTATCGATGCATTTATATTCACCGGGTTATTGTCAAAGTTCATATAGTCTCCTTTATCATAAAAAAAATTTTTAGATCAGTTAAAAAAATCTTATTTTTTTATTTTTTAATTGTTTCATGGGGACGTAATCCCAAACTGAATTTAATAATTTATTGAATTATAATTCGGCTTTTTTTCGGTTATCTTTAGAAGTGATATATTTTCATTGACTTCTAAATCAATTCTCATTTACAATTGTGATTGATACCAGTGAAGATGTCAAACTGTCGTTGGCATTGATGCCCTCAATCCACACGATAGTTGACGATCTTAGAAACAAATAAAAATATTAATAGTTGATATGGATAGAATGAAAAATTTGAAAAATTATCATCCCCAAAAAATTTCGATCCAACTCATCAATAATTTACTTTTTAGTTATTCAATGCTTTTGTTCATGAAAAATAAATGGGTTGGATCGGTATTACTCATTATTACCCTCATGAATCCCAATCTGGCCATTTCGGGAATTATTTCATGGGCAACCACCTTGATTTTTGCGCGTGCCATTGGAATCCGCCAGCAAAATTTGGTACATTCTATATACACGTATAATTCATTAATCGTTGGTTTTTCAATTGGATTTTTATTTAAAATTTCATTTTTGTCTATTTTGATGACAGTTGGTACGTCAGTGCTTACTGTTATGTTGAGTTATGCACTATATTCTTTTCTCACACAACATTTAAAATTACCTGTATTGAATATTCCCTTTTTTTTAGTCAGTACAATTATATACCTGGCATCTGCACGATATAGCTCATTGTTTGTAGATTCTTTTTACGCATTTGAAGGTCTCAATATTCAAGAACTTCCACTATTATTGCAAGGTCTTTTAAAGGCAACCGGAACCCTCTTGTTTATGCCATATGATTTACCAGGATTGCTAATACTGATTGTGCTTGCTTTTAATTCTTTCATCTCTTTTACCATTTTAGTGGCGTCATATTTTACTGGAACCTTTTGTCTGGCAATATTAAAAGGAAGTTTTACCCATGCCTTTTCGAACCTGGCAGCATTCAATTTTATTCTCACTGGTATCGCTTTAGGCGGAATATTCTTGATTCCTTCCAGACGAAGTTATTTTATTTCTTTAACAGGTGTATTTGTATCGGTTTTTATTCTGGATGCCGCTTCAGTTGTGTGGTCTGTTTTTCGGATTCCGGTTTTTACATTACCTTTTAATGTTGTGGTTTTATTATTTATATATGTTCTCAGGCAAATTGGTTTTCCCTATATGAATGACTATATACAGGATATACCTGAAAAATCGCTTTCTTTTTATTTAAACTATTCCCTTCGTTTTGATCGACTTACCCCACAACCATTTTTGCCATTTTTAGGCACATGGACAGTTTATCAAAGTTTTGATGGTCAATGGACACATCAAGGCAACTGGAAATATGCTTATGATTTTGTCATTACTGATGAAAACAATGAAACGTATACGAATCAAGGCATTGCCTTGTCAGATTATTATTGTTTTGGTAAACCGGTTCTTTCACCTGTAGAAGGCACAGTTGTGGATTTATTTATGGGGTTGAAAGATTGCCCCATTGGTGAAGTGGATAAGAATCATAACTGGGGTAATTATATTATTTTATATTCCATATTTGGATATTATGTTGAAATATCTCATTTTCAGGAAAACTCAATCAAAGTAAGAATTGGAGACCCTGTGAAAATCGGCACTGTTCTGGGAAATTGTGGTAACTCCGGCTATTCTCCACAACCCCATATCCACATTCAGGTCCAACATTGGCCAAATTTGGGATCCATTACAAGTCCATTCTATTTTGGCAATTGTATCGATCAAAATCGTAAAATATGTAAAGATGGTGTTCTTGAAGAAGGAATGAAAGTGGACCCTATGACTTTTTCTAGAAAACGTAATCAAGTGTTGAACTTTATTCTTGATGACAATTTTTTATTTAAGCTCATCATCAATGACATTGAAATTCGAACATTTCAAATAACTGTTCGAATGGATATTGATGGCTCATATTTTTTTCATCTTGAGGGGTCCAATGACCGACTTTATTTTGGGATCGAACAACAACGCTTTGTATGCTATCGTTTCATTGGTAAAAAGAAATCACCATTGTCATATATTTTTGTGGCGTTACCTATCGTGCCGATCACAACACAACGTGATGTTCAATGGTCAAGTATCTTACCTGGAAATGTTTTGGGGACAGTCGGTCGAATCCAAGCATTATTGCAATCGATCGATCATCGTATTCATCAAATCAAAGGTGAATACGCATTGACAGAAGAAAACCAATGTGTATCTGGTCAAATTGTATTAAAAAAACATGAGGTCAAAACCAATTTAACATTTCATGAAACAAAAGGATTTCAGGAAGTGCAGGTTCATTTTCCCAAAAAACATGTCACTTTGATACGAATCAACCCGGATGAATAAACGTCGGTGAAAAAATGACCTTAAAACAAATTGCCAGAAATTATTATATTTTATCAATGAAACACTGTTTTTGCTCACTTATAGTCATCATTTTTTTTAATGTATTATGCATGAAGTTTGCATATTCAAATGAAAATCAACCTTTTATTTGGGTAACATACAGTGACCAAAGAACATTAGACCCCGCTGTTGCCTATGATGAAACATCATATCAGCGTATATTAAACATTTATGAGCCATTAATTTTTTTTGATGGCAATAAAACAGATTCATTTATTCCGGTTCTTGCGACAGCAGTGCCTTCAGTGGCAAACAAAGGCATATCTTCAGATGGCAAAACATACACGGTGACCATACGTAATCATGTTAAATTTCATAATGGTCAACATCTGTCAGCTGAAGATGTTGAATATTCTTTTAAACGAAACATGATCACCGACCCTGTCAGCGGTCCAATGTGGATGCTTCTTGAAGCGCTAACTGGCCATAGAAGCTCGCGTATGCCGAATGGAAAGGTCAATGATAAGGTAATAAAAATAATTGATCGCTCAATTACGAGGTCAGGAAATCAGATTGTATTTCATTTACCCAGGCCCTATCCGCCTTTTTTAGGTTTGCTGACCCAGGCATCCAGTGTCATTCTTTCGAAATCCTGGGCAGTTTCCAAAGGATGTTGGAATGGAAATGTTGATGATGTTCACAAATACAATAATCCAATCCCCGGCTCTGAGCCTTTGCATCATATCACCAATGGCACCGGTGCTTATCGCATGAAAATTTGGAAACCTTCCCATCAGTTTGTTTTTGAAAGATTCGGACAGTATTGGGGCCCACAGCCTTATTTTAAAACTGCCATTGCTAAATGTATTAAAGAATGGTCAACTCGAAAAATGATGCTAAAAAATGGAGATGCGCATCGCGTATCAGTAGATGCGCCTTATTTCGAAACTGTTAAACAAATGCCTGGAATAAAATGGTCATCAGTTGCACAATTATCAGTGACGTGTGCATTTTTTTGCCAGACTGTCAAATCAAAGGGAAATGAAAATATTGGCAGCGGTAAGCTGGATGGTAAAGGGATTCCTCCCAATTTTTTTTCTGACATTCATGCAAGAAAAGCATTTTTACATTTATTTAATCGCAACGTCTATAATCAAGAAGTATTCAATGGTTCAGCAGTGATACCTTCAACACCAAACATTCATGGACTTCCTTTTCAGACCCGTGTTCCGGTTTATGAATTTAGTCTGGATAAAGCGCGTGAACATTTAAAAAAAGCATGGAATGGAGAGGTCTGGAAAAATGGTTTATTTATGGTGCTGACCCATAATTCAGGCAATGAAATGAGAGGTGTTGCCGCACAAATGTTGGCAGAAAACTTAATGCTGATTCACCATAAATGCCATGTGGTTGTGCGTCAAGTGGATTGGAAAGATTACCTCCTTGGATATCGAAATTATGAATACCCTCTTTTCATCACAGGATGGGTGGCTGATTTTCCTGACCCCCATAATTTCCTTTACCCATTCATGCATTCACAAGGCAATTATGGCAAATTAATGGGGATCTCCAATTCAAAAATTGATCAATTATGCAATCAGGGCGCTCAGACAGTTCATCCAACTCAGCGAAAACATTTTTATCATCAGCTTCAACACCTTTGGTATGAACACGCTTTTGGATTAATTCTTTATCAGCAAACAAATTTAAGGGTTTATCGATCCAATATTACAGGTGATACCCCCAATCCAATGTTGACAGATGCATGGGAGAATTTAAAAAATTTGCGCATTGAAAAATGAAAGTCACCTATAATAAATAAAGGAGGACGCATTTCAAAAAAGGGTATATTTTCTAAGCTCTGAAAGGACGATTACAGATAATGCATGGGGGATCACTACTTGTCTGAATGAAGAATTGCTTTTTTTTAAAACCAATTTTTATAGAAAGGATGTAAGATGAAAAAAAGTCTATGGATTATGTTGTTTATTGTTTTTGCGACTCATTTTGTTTATGCACAAGAATATTTTTTTGTTTCAATTCAAGATTTAATTGAACAGGAAGTCGGGAGGCTCATAATTCCAGAAATATATAAAAAATTAAATCTAAAGGCAACCATTTCACCTGTTCCAGGAAAACGCGCACAGTTTTTAGCCTCATCAGGCACAAAAGATGGTGAAATTATGAGGATCTGGACTTATGGGATCGAAAATCCAACGACAATAAGGGTTCCAACCCCATATTACTATTTGGAAACAATGGCGTTTATTAAAAAGGGCAGTGGAATTGTAATCAACAATAAAAAAGATTTATCAAAGTATAAGCTTGTAAAAGTCAGAGGTGTTAAGCATACCAATAATATAACAAAAGGATTTTCAAATGTACATGATTTGAATAGCACTGAAACAATGATGAAATTTCTGCAAGCTGGCAGAGCAGATGTTGCGCTGACGAATACTGTGGATGGAATGCTCGTATTAAAAAAGTTCGGGATAAAAAATATTGTTCCCATCAAAAAACCATTAGCTGTACTGGATCTTTATCATTATATACATGAAAAACATAAAGCCCTTGTTCCAAAGGTGGATGATGTTATCAAAGAATTGAAAGCAAGCGGTGAACTAAAAAGAATTATTCAGAATGCTGAGAATCGGGTTATTGGTCAATAGTATGGAAAGCTTTGAAAATTAGTTCCCCATTTATAATGTTTGACTGTTCAATAAGCAACATCAAGCATATGCGTCGTCATCAGCTCATTCTTTTTTTTAAACCAGGGTAAAACTGAAGAAGATGAATAAAATTTAAAGTGTCTTTATCTCATCTTATTCAGTGTCATCCTGGTTCAAAAAAAAAAGAATGAACAAATATTGCATTGTTCTGACAAAAAGTTGTTCATTTAACCAGGGGCATAAATTAAAGGAACAATTATAAAAGAAGATCTTTCTTAAGATTAGAGAGATATCTTATTATATTATCTATAAATTTAAGGAATTAACGATGAAAATATTCGTATTAACTGTCGTATTCATTACATCTTTATTAATGGGAATAATGGTATATGGGGCTGAGCTAGAAATTAGCGTTGCAACAGGAGATTGGGCACCATTTATGTCAAAAAAGCTTAAAAATTATGGTTTTGTGACACATATTGTGACAGAAGCTTTTTCAATGGAGGGGGTCAAGGTTAACTATCATTTCTGCCCGTGGCCGCGTGCTATGAGTTTTACAAAATTGGGTCGAACAATTGCATCTTCAGCATGGTATATGACTGAAGAACGTGCCAAAGATTTTTATTTCAGCGATCCTCTTTTTTTAGAACAGCAAGTCTTTTTTCATTTGAAAGAGACGCCTTTTGATTGGAAAAATATGACCGATTTAAAAGGGAAACGAATTGGTGCGATGATTGGGTATTTCTATGGCGAAGAATTTAAAAAGGCCGAAGATTCAAAACAGATGACTGTTGATCGGATATCATCAGATGAACTCAACTTTAAAAAACTCCTTGCCGGTAGAGTCAATTTGATTGTAACATCATTATTTGTTGGAAAAAATATTTTAAGAAATAAATTTTCAACAAATTTAGCGTCGAAAATAACCTATCATCCTCAATCAGTGAATGATGGCCCTTTACATCTAATTTTTTGTAAAAATGCAAAAGGATTGAAATGGAAGGCGATATTCAATCGGGGGCTGGCAAAATTGAAATCTATTGGAAAACTTGATCAAATCTATAATAACGCCCTTAAGGGAGATTATTACAAACAATAAATTTTCAATAACAAATCGGAGACGCACAACCATGCGTCTCTGCAAAGGTCATCTTTTAATACTCACAAAAGTGTTAACTGGAAAAATGCACATTTTTTTTTATCTAATAATACAGGAGCTATCTGATGAAACGAATCAACTTATCTGCGCAAACTGGCCATTCTTTAATTATTGTTGGCGAAACAATTGATAATTGTTCTTCCTATTTACCTGATTCGCATATTGTTATTATATCAGATAAATCGGTCCGAAACCTTTATGGTGAAAGATTTCCTAAAGGCGATATTATCGAAATTGGTGAAGGGGAAAAAATCAAAACATTAACCACAATGCACTACATATATAATGAAATGATCCAGTATGAAACAGATCGCTCCAGTTTTGTTTTGGGCATTGGTGGCGGCATTGTTTGCGATATAACAGGGTTTGCTGCATCTACTTTTATGCGGGGTATTCATTTTGGTTTTGTGGCGTCAACATTACTGGCCCAGGTTGATGCCAGTATTGGTGGAAAAAATGGCGTGAATGTGCAGGGATTCAAGAACATGGTCGGTGTTTTTCAACAACCGAAGTTTGCCATATGTGACCCAGTCATGCTAAAAACTCTTTCTGATTCGGATTATCGGTGTGGGCTGGCTGAAATTGTTAAGCATGCGATTATTTCTGATGAACATTTGTTTGAATATATTGAAAATAATATTTCAGCCATTTCTCAAAGAGATCCGGTTGTTCTTGAGCGGCTGATCACCGATTCTGTGATCATTAAATCTGAAATTGTCAGGCAGGATGAAACAGAAACCGGCAATCGAAAAAAACTGAATTTTGGGCACACCTTTGGTCATGCGATTGAAAAACTGACACAATTGCCCCATGGCCAGGCTGTCAGTATTGGTATGGTAATGGCATCAAAGTTTGCCTGTGATCGTGGCATGTTGGATAGTGTTGATCTTCAGCGCATTATTACTTTACTGAAACGTTTAAACTTGCCTGTATCGTTGGATATCTCCAGCCATAAAATTGTTGATGCCATGAAAAAAGACAAAAAGAGAAAAAGTGATGTTATATTCACTGTGCTCCCTCAGGCCATCGGTCAAGTCAATGTGGTCGAGTGCCCTATTTCTTTACTATACCAATTGAATGCTTTAGGAGGGTCATAATAAAGTTATGAAAATTTCCAAACAAATTCTCACAGTTTTTTGCGTTGGATTACTAATTACCAGTTTTTCAAATACATGGGCTCAAAGTCAAAGGGGAATATTGATATTCCCTTTTACAGTCAATGACAAAACCGCACAGCCGCTGTTGAAGAAAATGATCAGTGATATGCTGTTTTCCCGACTCAGTACGAATCCTTGTATGATTGTGAAAGACTATCGATCTATGAAAAGGTTGGAGATGCCGGAATCGTTGGACATCAATCAGTCCAAAAAAATAGCTCAAGTCAATGGGCTGACCCATATTCTGACTGGAAGTGTGTCCATTTTTGGCGGACAATATAGTATTGATGCACAAATATGGGATTTGAATGACCAAAAACCCGGCGCCTCCCATTCAGTTGTGGCATCCTCGGAAAAAGATGTCATTCCAAGGATAAATGAAATCAGTCTGTCAATTCGAAATGATATCTGTAAGAATGCTCCTACTACAAAGAACATTGAGGCGCAAAAAGAACAAATTGGTTCATTTACCTATGATGTTTTTCCAGAGCTTGATATCGCTATCAGTGCCATCAATGTCGCTGACGTGAACCAGGATAATCATCTTGAGCTGATTGCTGCTGACAGGCACAATGTTTACATTTTTGCATTTTCAGATGAGTCGCTCAATTTAATAAGTCACTTCAATGCCGATCATGCCCGAAGGATTGTATGGCTGGATGCAGCAGATATTGATCACGATCAAAAGCCTGAAATCTATGTTACAGCTCTCCATAAGCTGGGAGGCCATCTAGTCTCTTTTGTACTGATATGGGAAAATGAAAAACTAAAGGTCGCTTTTTCCGACGAGCCCTATTTTTTTAGATGTTTTCAACGTTTTGACCAGACAGTTCATTTAATCGGACAAAAACAAACTCTTGAAGACTTTTTTGCAAAAAAAATTTGCGTGTTAAAACATTTCAATAACAGATTAATTGTGGAGAAAATGCAATTCATTCCACCAAAAAGTCATTTTGCATCATTTCATCAGGGACGATTTTTGGGCCCAGGAAAATCCTATGTTGTTGTGCGCGAAAATAACAAGATGGAAATCCTTGACGCTTCATTTCGTCCAAAATGGAAGAGTGAATCATATTTTGCAGAATCCAAAACAAAAATGATTTTATCTAAAAAGTCATTGCATAAATCACAGTTTGAAAATGATCAATTTATGTATCTCAATCAAAGAATTTTAGTTGATGACGTTGATCATGATACGATTGATGAAATTATTGTTTCCCAGCAGAATGCTTCATCAGGAAGTCGCTTGTTTCAAAAATATCGACAATTTGTTAGTGGGACAATTACCTGTTTAAAATGGAATGGCCTGGGGATGATACCCTTGTGGAAAACACCAAAGGTGAATGGATATATTAGTGATTATTTCTGGTTTGATAAAACAGGACAGGGAAACATGTGTATTGTCCTGGCAGCAGTCTCTTCAAAATCTTTTTTTAAATCAGCGACAACACAAATATTATTATTTGAATATCATCCATAAAAAAAGAAGGATGGAATGCTCAACAAAGAAAGAAACAATTAAAGTCCAATTATTTAGATTTGGACGTTCAATAAAAGTATCTGATCATTCTCCCGCATTTAGGAGCAGGGACTTAGATTTTACCATCACGAAACAGGCGGACAACACCTTTTACAACAAAAATGCAACTAAATACAATGAGCCCGGTTGCAAGGAGTACAGATTTGAATATCATTCCATAAAGCCAAAAAATGATAATTTTGGTTTCAGGCCGGATGTCATCCAACACAGATACATGACTCAATGGATTATGCTGAAGTATCGATATATGAAACGATTCATCAGGATGCTGATAATCCTCCATACCATTTACATCTGCGAAACTGATAAAAAGAATGATCCCAATAATTCCCGCAAGGGAATATTTTTTATTTTTGTTAACCATTTTTAGCCTTTCTGTATGATTTTGTTTGAGTGTAATCATACTTAAAAAATAATGATGAACAAACTTAATATACCGGCTATCCGGTTTATTAATATACCGGCTATCCGGTTTACGCTCATAGCCGTCTGGTGACGCGCAAAAGCTCTTTTCCACGCGCTTTGCATGGGAACGCGTGTTTGTTTAGCCAGACGATTATGGGGTTCCACTCATTTTGTTCATAATCATTATTCATGAATTTTTTTTCCAACAAATACCATTAATTTTGAAAGGCAATTTTTGTGCCACTTAATTTTTTTGGGCCAATATAATATTTTGTTTGACGATGAATTTGCTTATTTCAATATTTTCATTTATATTAATTAGTTAGAAAAACTAGATTGATATAGAATTCAAGGAAAATGGCATGAATATTGCGTAATTGTTGATCATATTGATTTTTAATTGTTATCTTGAAACCTGGTATATTTTCAGATATTATAAGGTATTATCAATAAAGCAATAAATACGACCTGATCGTTCAGATAAACAATCAGGTTCAAAACAAGGAAAACTGTATGAGCGAACAACGCATTTTAGTTGTTGAAGACAATAAAGCTGTGGCAAGACTGATCAGTTCAAGAGTGACACAAGAATTAGATTTTATGACCATGGTAGCCCACAGTTATGAAGAAGCTCGAGGAATACTCGATGAAAGCGATATTTTTTTTCTCGCCATTCTGGATTTAAATTTACCGGATGCACCTGACGGTGAGATAGTGGATTTGGTTCTTTCAAGAGAGATTCCATCCATCGTACTTACCGGTACCCTTGATGATGAGGTTCGCAAGAGAATTCTTTCTAAAAATGTTGTGGATTATATTGTTAAAGAAGGCATGCATGCGATAGATTATGTGATCCATTTAATTCGACGTCTTAGAAATAATCGAAAAATCAAGGCCCTGGTTGTTGATGACACAGCGACTTTCAGGCATTTGATTTCGCGCCTGCTCACCCAGCATAAATTTAATGTCATTACTGCCAACGATGGTATTGACGCTCTGGACAAGGTCAAACAAAATCCCGATCTCAAGTTGATTCTGACAGACTATGAGATGCCGAATATGAATGGTTTTGAACTGGTTTCAGAACTAAGAAAAGACTATACAAAAGATATGATGGCCATTATTGGACTATCAGCCAATACCAGTGAAACACTTTCTGCACAGTTTTTAAAGAAAGGGGCCAATGATTTTTTGTCTAAACCTTTTCTAAATGAAGAATTTTATTGCAGAGTTACTCAAAATGTTGAAATTGTTGAATTAATTAATGAAATACGTGAAGCCTCCATTCGCGACTATTTAACCGGTCTGTATAATCGCAGATATCTTTATGACATTGGCAACACCCTACATTCCAACGCAATGCGTGACAATTTGTCTATTGCTGTAGGAATGGTTGATATTGACTATTTTAAAAAAATCAATGATACCTATGGTCATGATGTTGGCGATATTGCCCTTAAGCACGTCGCCAATCTTCTGACTGAACATGTTCGTAAATCCGATGTTGTTTCTCGGTGCGGAGGTGAGGAGTTTTGTGTGATACTCACCAATGTTAATCGTCAGCGGGCACTACTTGTCTTTGGAAAAATTCGAAAAATGATTGAAAAGTCAGAAATACACGCTGATGGCAAAACGATCAAGCTGACTATATCATGCGGTGTGTGTACATCAATAAAAAATTCATTGGAAAGTATGATTAAAAAAGCAGATGAGATGCTATATGAAGCCAAAGAAAGTGGTCGAAATCGCGTTGTAATTGATGTATAATTATTGCCAAGCCAACATGGAGACAGCATGCAATTAAAAAAAATGAAAATTCGGGATAAGCTCATCCTTTTTTTTGGTCTGTTTATTGTGGGTGCAGCTGGCACAATCGTTATTGTTTCAGCATATATTGAAAATTCGATGATTACAACGGAATTATCGATTTACAAAAAGGAACTATATGAACGTAAACACGAATATCTTAAAGACCAACTCAACACAGCAATGATTTTGTTAAACCGCATCCAAAGACAATGGAATGATGAAACACAACTATTGGAGGATTACAAAAAACGATTGAAGCTCTTATTAGACATGCCTTATCATTTACTAAATGATCAATATAAAAAAATTACCCAAAACACGAATGGAACACCCGATCTCTTCATGGAAATGGCTGCACAAAAAGGGGTCCTGGATTTATTAAAGCCCCTTAAGTTTGGTGAAAATGGATATTTTTGGGTCATGAATACCCAAAGTAAAATGCTTCTTAATCCTATGTTTCGCAAATTGGAAGGTCAAGACTTGTCAGAGTTTTCAAGACATGGACGACTTGTTTCAGCCAAGGGAAGTAAAGAACCTTTGTTTGATTTCATGGTTCAAAAGGCAAAAGAAAACTATCCTGAAGGAGCCATACTCCAATACAGATGGTCTGATCCAAACGATTGGAAAAAAATTCGTAAAAAAATAGCTTACGTAAGGTATTTTAAACCCTGGGGGTGGATCATTGGAACGGGTCTATATGCCAACTTTGATGTAAAATCTGCAAAAAATAAAGCCATTGAAATGATCCGATTGTTGAATTATGGAAAAGATGGGTATTTTTGGGTTATGGATACAGATCTTAATTTAATCATGCATGGTGATAACCCCAAACTTGAGGGGCTTTCTGTCAAAGAATATTTGCCCAATGGAAAGCCGGTCGTGATTGAAGACACGAATACTCCATTTTTTGAAAATATTGTTCCAATGGTTCAAGAAAAACCAAAGGGCCTGATGATCCGCTATCGCTGGCCACACAGTAAACTTGCAGAGAACTCTGTCAAAGAATCATATATACGTTATTTTGAACCCTGGAACTGGATTGTTGGCACGGGATATCATAGATTGATCGTTGAAAAAGCGATTTTAGAGAAAGAAATATTCTTTCACAGCAAAATGGGAAAAGCTGTTTTTTTGGCGATTTCATTATCCCTCGTTTTTATTGTTGTTTTTGGTCTGTCCATGTTTATCATCTTTCGATATTTATCCCGACAAATGAAATCAACACGCAACGTATTTGATGATATCGTCAATGGTGATTTAACATTGCGATTAGATTTAGGGGATCGTTTGGATGAAATTGGTTATTTTGCTAATTTGTTCAATTCAGGTATGGAAAACTTCCAGCACATTGTCAAAAACAATAATAATACTGTTTCAACCATTTCTCAGGTTTCTAAAATACTAAAACGCTCGGCTGATGATTTGCAAACCCGAATGGCTGACATGAGCAAGCAGGCTGAAACGACAGAAAGTGCAACATCAAATGTGACAGAATTAATTGATGATGTAGCAATTGTTGCTCAGGAAATGAGTCAACAAATGCTTACATTTGCAAATTCTGCCAGTACCATTGCCAGTGATATTCAGACGAGTGGTGAAGCCACGCACGACATTTCAAAAAATTTAAATAGTGTCGCATCATCTGCCGAACGAATGTCAGAATCTGTCAACAATGTGGCCACGGCAATTGAACAAATGTACGCATCGCTAAATGAAGTCTCACGCAGTTCGGGCAGGGGTGCCAATGTCACGCAGGAGGCCTCTGATAAAGCATATCAGGCTTCAGAAATGATGAATGGTTTGGGAAGTTCGGCGAAAGAAATTGGGGCTGTTGTTGAGTTAATTAATGACATTGCATCACAAACTAACCTTCTTGCTCTTAATGCGACAATTGAAGCGGCAGGTGCAGGCGAAACGGGGAAAGGCTTTGCTGTTGTTGCCAATGAAGTAAAAGAGTTGGCCAGGCAAACAGCCGGTGCCACTGAAACCATTCGGTTAAAAGTAGAAAGCATGCAAAACAGTACAGCTTCATCCATTCGCGCCATTGACAGTATTGTTAACGTAATTACAGAAATCAATAATATTATGTCTACCATTGCATCAGCGGTTGAACAACAAACTGCAACAACCAATGAAATTGCGAAAAGCATTACTGAAGCAGCTAGCTCGGCTGAGTTGGTATCGAAAAATGTGAGCCAATGTGCTCAGCAGGCAGATGCTTCTGCTTTGACTGTTAAGGAATCTATTGATTCAGGGGTTGAAATTGCGCATCAAATTAATGACCAGGCATCTCAGATGGAAACTATTGCCGAAAAAGCAGTTGAATCTGCAAGACATACTGAAGATGCCATGAAGGCTGTTAAAAGCATGAAAGAAACTGTCCAGGCAACTCGGACTTTTTCTACTGACTCCTTGACCGCAGTGGAAGACTTAACAATGCTTTCAGAAAAACTTGGAAATAGCATGAAAAGATTCAAGGTATAGATTATGGCAGGTATTACTGAAGATACATTAATTTCGGAATTTGTTGCAGAGAGTCGAGATCACCTGGATTCTCTTGAGCCTGACTTGTTACTCATGGAACAGGAAGGCGATAATGTTTCACCAGAGGTTGTTAACCGCGCTTTCCGTGCGATTCATAGCATAAAAGGCTCTTCAAGTGTACTTGGATTTGATGCGTTAATGAAGCTCTCACATATCATGGAAAACGTTCTCATGCAGTTCAGGAATAAAAAAATGACTCCTGATGCAAACAGTATTGATGCATTGCTTCAAAGTGGCGATAAACTCAGTTTTATGATTGATGATGTCCATGCCAGTAATCAAGTGGATTGTTCTGAGGAAATCAAACGATTGAATGAAATTCTCAATGAACAATTGCAATCGGAACCATCTCAATCGGAATCTTCATCAACGATATCTCAACCCCAGGATACTGATACTGAAAATGAGCTATCTCCCCCACCAACGCTGAAGACTGAGCCCCAACAAACCCAACTTGATAAAATTGAACTTGAAGTGACTGATGACGATGCACAAACTGAAAACACGCTTGTACCTGAGGAAGAAACACCTTTTCAAACAATAGATATCTCCACAGAAACTGTTTCAGAAGAAATGTCTCAAGAGCAAGCACCTGAGCAAAGCCTTGAACCTGAAATCCTGTCAAATATATCCGAAGCTGAAAAAAGTGCACAAAAAAATCAAGGGCCTAAAACTGCTGAAATTATTTCGGTTCCTGCTGATACTCACATGAAAACTGATGATGGACCCATTACACTGACTGATGACGCCAATGTTCTTATTAATATTGACGGGCCAGATCAAATGAAATGTTACATTGATCCTGAGAAGGTGTTGAATAGCTATCATGAAGAAAAAAAAATGTATGCGATCTGGATTTATGGGGCCACTGATTTGCTGGATAAAAATAGACCCCCGGAGGAGTTTCTCAATGATATGATTTCTTTTGGTACTTATTTATATTCTGATTTTGTTAATAAGGATCAAGCCCCGCCCGCTATATATCATATGGTTATTTTTTCTATTTTGGAAAAAGATTTGTTAACAAACGCCATTGATCTCCCAGACGATCAGGTTTACTTGTTTCCACCAGAAACAATCAACATATTAATGCAGCAAATCAAAACAACACACTCCAATCTTTCCAGCAAATCCTCTAAGTCCGAACCAACATCTCAAACAGATACACAACAAGAATGTCAACCTCAAGAGAGTGAATCCCACCCAGAACCTGATGAAGCGCCTATTCAATGCGAAAGTGTCTCTGATGGTGCCATCATATCTGAAACATCTGCAAAGGAAGATGATTCCAAATACATGCGTATGACTCCTTTACAAACAGGGACAGGGATCAAATTGGAAGCTTCTGGCCTGGACAGGGTGACCTTTGAAATTGATAACAGCAAAGTTGAATCCATTGTTGAAAAAAAGAAAAAATTGTTTGTGATCTGGGTGCATCCACAAAATGACTTGAACAACAAATTCACTGATATTAATGTGCTTCTGAATGATATAAAATCATTAGGGGAGTGCATTACGCATGATTTTGATCGTCAACGTTCTGATTCAATATCACAATATCACCACATGCTTGTATCATCAATCATGGACAAAGAGCTACTTTGTAATGGCCTGGATTTTTCAAAAGAACAGATCTCACAGTTTTTGTCAAATGAACTGTGCAGTTCAATAAAGCCTCAAAAAGAAGGCGCTCAGAAAATAAAAGAACCGGTCGCAATGCCGGGGCGATCCTTAAAATCGGTTGATGCGAAAACGCAATCAAAAGAAACGAAATCTTTTCAAGTGCCATCACGCAAGAAATTAAAAGCTCGACAAACGCACATAACTGAAAATCTACGTGTGCCAGTTGATCTGATTGATCGTCTGATGAATCTGGCTGGAGAACTGGTGCTCGGACGGAATCAACTTCGTCAGGAAATTGAAGAAAAGGTTGTGGATAATCCCAGGTTGATCAATGTGATGCAAAATGTAAATTTGGTCACCAGCGAAATTCAAGAAAATATTATGCGGATGAGAATGCAGCCGCTATCGAGTATTTTTAATAAGTTTCCTCGCGTTGTTAGAGATATTGCACGTCAATTATACAAAAAGGCTGAAATAACCATTGATGGTGGTGAAGTTGAACTGGATAAATCCATTTTAGAAAATTTGTCCGACCCATTGACACATATCATTCGAAACAGCTTGGATCATGGCATTGAGCCTCCTGAAGTACGTGTAAAGAATAATAAACAAGAAATTGGATTGATTCATTTAACAGCCAGTCATGAAGGTTCACAAGTAATTATTAAGGTTTCAGATAATGGGCGCGGCATTGATTCTGACGCATTGGCGGAAAAAGCCATTGCCAGCAATGTTATCACCCAGGAACAAGTTGCGCGAATGAGCACAAAACAAAAAACCAACCTGATTTTTTTGCCAGGTTTTTCAACTGCAAAAGCGGTGTCTGATCTTTCCGGTCGTGGTGTGGGGATGGATGTTGTTAAAACAAATATTGAAAAATTAGGCGGTCATGTCGATCTGGATACTTCAGTGGGAAAGGGAACACTGGTGATTATACGTTTGCCCTTGACTTTGAGTATTATTCCTTCATTGATTGTGGGGTCATGTGGTTATATCTTTGCTATTCCTCAAATAAATGTTCAGGAACTCGTTACGATAAAGGAATCTGAAATATCTTCTAGAATGGAAAAAGTTGGAGACGCAACTGTCTTACGCCTGAGAGAACGATTATTACCCATGGTCTGGCTCAATGAAGTGTTGGAACTCAAACCCGATAAAGGCCAGAAAAAAAGTCAAAATGAGATCAAAATGCTTGAAGCATCTAAAGCAGCTGATAATGTCAACCGATTTCTTGAAGTATCACAACTCAATTCAGTCATAAAGAATATTAATATTGTTGTGCTAAGGGTCGGAACCAACAGTTTTGGATTGGCTGTCAATCAGTTATTTGATAATGAAGAAATTGTTGTTAAGCCACTATCTCGACATATTAAAGATTGCAAATGTTTTTCTGGATCAACTATCATGGGAGATGGTCGTGTTGCAATGATCCTTGATACTGCGGGGATTGCTGATTTCGCATTTCTAAGATTTGCAGAAATCAGTGCTGAAGAAAAACGTCGCAGAGAAAGAGAAGAACGTGACAAAAAAGCTGCATCCCGACGCAAACCTGTTTTATTATTTAATAATGCCCTGGATGAATTCTTTGGCCTGCCTTTGGCGAACATATCCAGACTGGAATTAATATCAAAAGATAGTATTCATCTGGTGGGACAACGAGAATACATTAATTATAATGACAAGGGACTACCACTGATCCGACTCGAGAATTTTCTGGCGGTCAATCCGCTTCCTGAATTGGATGAATTATACTTGATTATTCCCAAAACCAATGGACCGGTCGCAGGCATCATGGTCTCACGTATTATTAATATTTTGGATATTCAAGAAGATATTGCACGTGATGCCTATACACCCAAAGGATTCTTGGGATCTGGCTTTATTGAAGGGTATCTAACTTTTTTTCTTGACCCGGACGCAATTTTGCAGTTTCTTGAGGAAGAAGGTGTATAAAAATCAAATAATTAATTGTTTTTTTAGCAGGGTAAAAATATGATTCAATTTGTAACATTTCGTATTGACGAATTATTGTTTGGAATTGATGTGCTCAAAGTTCGTGAGATCAACCGTGTTTTGGATATTACAGAAGTTCAACACTCCCCCCCCCATATTCGAGGTCTAGTTAATTTACGTGGTCAGGTGGTTACCATCTTTGATATGGGTATTCGATTAGGACTTAAAGAACGTGTGATATCTGAAGAAAGTCATAATATTGTGCTAAAACGTGAGCCTGTGGGGCTTTTGGTAGATGCCATCGGTGATGTGGTTCAAACTGATCAGGATAGCATTGAGCAATCACCGGCAAATGTCAGCGGTATTGAGAGCGATTTTATGGCAGGTGTCCTTCGACAAAATAATGAATTGATTTTAATTCTGTCTACTGATAAAATCTTAAATGATAAATCTTTGGCAAAAACATCAAATGGAAAATAATAGTTGATGAAAATAACACAAAAAGAATTTGATTTGTTTCGGCGATTGATTCAAGAAAAATGTGGAATTGCGCTGGATAATTCAAAAGGGTATTTATTGGAAAACAGACTGGCCCGAATGGTAACAGAGTCTTTTTGCAAAAACTTTGGGGAATTGTATTTCAAGCTAAACAATTCAAACTCAGAAATAATGCTTAATAAAATGATCGAAGCGGTGACGACCAAAGAAACCTTGTGGTTTAGAGATCAATATCCATTCAAAGCATTGCAACATATCATTTTTCCAGCCATTCTTCAAAAAAGTCAGACAACAGATATTCAAGTTTGGTCAGCAGGATGTTCTACTGGTCAGGAAACATATTCTATTGCAATTCTTGCTGAGGAATTTCGAAAAACGATCACTCAGGGACAACATTTCATCAATCGTTTTTCTATCTTGGGCACTGATATTTCTAAACGCTCAATTGAGCATGCATTGATTGGTGAATACGATGAAATTGCCATTCAGCGAGGTTTATCTCAGGCGCGACTGAATAAATACTTCTATAAAAATGGCAAGAACTGGCAAATCAATGATTCCATAAAAAAAATGACGCTTTTCGAATATCAAAACCTGTTAGATCTTCCAAAACGATTTGGACCATTTGACATTATTTTTATGCGCAATGTAATGATCTATTTTTCAGAAGATCTTAAAAAACGCATATTAAAACGAATGACTTCAATACTGAAAAAAAATGGATATCTATTTTTGGGCACTGGTGAAAGTGTTCAGGGATATTCGGACCAGTTTGCAACATTGAAATATGAAGGGGGAATATATTTTCAGTTATTGTAAGGAAGACTGATGGAACTAACGAACGCCCAAGGCATTTTAATCCGCCGCATTGATTATGGCGATACTGATTTAATTCTCACATTTATCACACAAAAATATGGTAAGTTATCAGTGATAGCAAAATCCGCTAAAAAAAGTGTTAAGCGCTTTGGTGGCATTCTGGAATTATTTTACTTGCTTGAACTGATTATTCGGCCAGGAAAAGGGAACAAGCCATCGATACTACAAACAGCCTCCTTGATTCATCCCTTTGAAAAAATCAGGACAAATGTTGTTCATACTGCCTATGCCAGTTACTGGGCGGAACTGATTCATTTGTATGTTGAAGATAAAGCGGCTGATGATTATATTTACCAGTTGTTCTTGTTTGTCATTGATCAACTTAATCAAAAAACTGTTTCAGCAGATGTTCTTCATATTCTATTCCAAATTCGATTTTTAAATATTTCAGGATTTCAGCCCAATTTTAAAAATTGTCATCATTGTCAAAAAAAATTGGATCAAATTTCAGGGCCGACATGTTGTTTTAATTTTCAAAAAGGCGCCATATGCTGTCCAAATTGTGTGAGCCCAAAAACTCATTTACTAAATTTATCAAAAGGAACCATCAAACATTTGATCTGGATTTCCACCCATGATATCCATCAAACCCATCGGCTAAAATACTCGAATGACGCATTGATTGAAGGCAAACTTTTTCTTGAACGATTTATTCCCTTTTGTATTGGAAAAACACCGAAAAGTTTATTATTTTTAAAAAAATTACAAAAACAAAGGAATTAATCCATGATGCAGGAAACTGAGTTGGAACAGAGTAAAAAAAATTTGAAGCAATTATTTGATAAAATTGGCGATTTTTTATTCATTATCAGGACTGATGGAAAAATCATTCAATGCAATACGTTCATGATCAGGCGATTAAAATATAAAAAGAATGAAATTAACAAATTATTTATCCATGATCTGTATCATCATCAACATCAAAAAAAAATATTAGATATTTTCAAACAAATGTGTGAAGGCAAACGTTCAAGTACATCAATCCCCATGATCACAAAACGCAAGCATGAAATACCTATGGAAACCTGTGCCAGTGCGGGTCGATGGCATGATGAAGACGTCATGTTTTGTATTGCACGTGACATGACAGAAAGAAACAAACTGGAGGATTCATGGAAAAAATATGAATTTATTGCCAATTCATCAAGAGAATTCATGACACTGATCGATAATAAATATCGTTATGAAGCGGTGAACGATTCATATTGCAAGGCCCACAAATTGGACCGAAACAAAATTATGGGGCATGATGTCAGCGAAATATGGGGAGCGGATACATATAAACATATTATTAAGAATCATTTGGATGAATGTTTTTCAGGAAAAGAAGTTCACTATGAAGCCTGGTTTCATTTCCAAAATCAGGAACGTCGTTATTATTCTGTTCGCTATTATTGTTATCGGAATGAACAGGATGAACCGACACATGTCGCTGTTGTATCACGAGATATTACTGATCGTCAGTTAACCCTGGAAGCTCTTGAAAGAAGCGAAACCCGGTATCGACTTCTGGTTGAAGAAATGGATGATCTGGTAGTTCAAATTGATATGGAAGGAGAAATAATATTTATCAATCAAGCAGGGAAAAGTTTATTTGAAAAATCATTAATCGGTCAAAATGCGTTTGATTATTTAGAACCTGAAGACCAAAAAAAAGCAAAATTAAATATTGCCAGATGGATTCAAAAAAAACGCAAACATGTCGTGGTTGAAAATACAATGCGCATCCACGACAACAATATCAAGCACTTTTTGTGGAATATCAACTTTATCTATGGTTCTGACGATGACCCCCCCACTTTAAATTGTATCGCTCGTGATGTAACTGAGTTAAAAAAGGCCGAAAAGATTCTTCAGGAACAAAAAACATTACTGCAAACCGCCCATGATAGTTTAGAGCAGCGTGTTGAAGCCAGAACCAGTGAATTGAAATCAGCCAATGATCAATTAAAAAAGGAAATTGAAGAACGTAAGCAGGCTGAAAAAGCACTGGTTGAAAGTGAAAAGAAACTAAAAAAAGCGAAAGAAGAAGCGGAACATGCAAACTCTTCAAAAAGTATTTTTCTGGCCAATATGAGCCACGAAATTCGAACGCCGATTAGTGGTATTATCGGTGCAACTGAAATGCTAATGTTATCTAACCTGTCCAACGATCAAAAAGATACCATTGGGATGATAAAAAACTCTGCCGCTTCATTACTGACAATTATCAATGATATTTTGGATTTATCTAAAATTGAAGCCCAAAAGCTTGAGATTCATCATGAAGATTTTGATTTATATGATAGTTTGAAAAACTATCTAAAACCCTTTTCAATTGAAGTACACCAAAAAGGCCTGGAAATGACTTTAAACATTCAACCTGATGTTCCACAATATTTAAGAGGCGATGCTCATCGTGTGGGTCAGGTTCTTCGTAATTTAGTCGGTAATGCGTTAAAATTTACCGATGAGGGAAAAATTTTAATTACAGTCAAGAATATTTACAACCATACCTATCCAGTGCATATTTTATTTTCTATCTCTGATACAGGACTGGGGATACCTGAAAACAAAATTCCAGAGCTATTCAAAACATACTCTCAGGTGGACGATTCCCCGCAAAAAAATCGAAAAGGAACAGGTTTGGGGTTGTCCATTTCAAAACAAATTATTGAATTAATGGGCGGTCGGATTTGGGCAGAAAGTAAATTAGGGAAAGGAAGTACCTTTTATTTTACTGTTGTTTTTGATCAAGCCCAAACAAAAATTGCACAAAAACCGGTTGGAATTCAGTATGAAATTGATCGTCAACAAATTTCAACATTACGAATCTTGTTAGCAGAAGACAATAAATTGAATCAAAAATTTGTGTCCTGTTTATTGAGCCAGTCCGGTCATCAGGTCTTTTGTGTCGCCAATGGCAATGAAGTGCTGGATGCCATGGAGCAGATGCAATTTGACTTAATTCTTATGGATGTTCAAATGCCTGAACTGGATGGTGTTTCTGCAACAAAAATGATTCGATCAACCCAAAAAGACAAAATTAATTCAGATATTCCAATCATTGCCTTGACAGCATATGCCATGAAAGGTGATCGTGAACGTTTTATTAATGCGGGTATGGATGATTATATTACCAAGCCTGTGAATTTCAACGAACTCAAATGGATTATGACGCGTGTATTGAATACCCGACGCAAAAACTTTTCAGAAAGTATGCCATCCAATAAACAGATCAACCGCTTACCCACACTGGACCGACAAACAGGACTCCATCGGGTAAAAGGCAAGTCAGAATTATTGTATGAGCTGTATCAAATGTATATTGCAGATTTACCAGAACTAATGCAAAAAATGAAAGAAGCAGTGGATCAAACGGACTATGAAACACTCAGCAACACCGCACATCGTCTGAAAAGTACATCAGGAACCATTGGTGCGGTTCAGTCCCAGCATTTATCTCATCAGATCGAAATTGCGTCACGAAACCACAACTTGAATAAAGTGCATCAATTATTTCCAGAACTGATATCTGCAATAAATCATCTAAAAGAATTAATTCAAGAGAATATCAGTCATTCCAAAACTCATCATTCTTAGATGTCAAACGGCATTTTTTTCCAAATACACCTCTTTTTTTATCTGAACATATTGTCCATTTTCTGGGGATCATTATACAATTGACTTTTTGCCACGGAAGGTCTAATATGTAAACTATTGTGCGCATAATGATGGACACTTAAATTGTTATCGTAATTTGGAAAAAAAGAAAGGAATAAAAGATGTTAGTCATGGATCTATTTGACCCTTCAGAGATAAGATCATCATTGGGAGCAGATACGAGCAAACCCATAGTACAAGCGTTTACTAATGCCTCCCAGCTATTAAAAGCACAACAGGATGTCCTTGATCATCAACAAAACATGTTGAATGTACAAAACACAGAAATACAAAAATTGAATGAACGTTTCGAGGAATATAAAAATGGGGCTCTAGATCGTAAAGCAGAGATTAAAAAGGATCTTCTTCTAGAAATTGCGACAAAAGCAGATATTGAAAAAATGAATGGGAAAATTGATTCTCTTGAACAAAAAATGAATGGGAAAATTGATTCTCTTGAACAAAAAATGAATGGAGAATTCAAAATCATCAAATTATGGATGAAAATGTTAATGGCTCTTGCACTTTTAACAATAGCCTGTTTTAGCCCAACCGCACAAACCCTGATCAAATGGATCAAATTTTAATCTTTTTTTGATTATTTTAGATAAATATGAAACAACCAAAAAAGCAAGTTTTTGTCGAATATGCAATAATCAATATATTTAATGTATCGGAAAAACAAAATTTCGATAGATAGGGCGCATTTCAAAAAAGGGGGTAAAATTTTTACTACATTTCATAATAGAAAAAATAAGAAAATGTTTTAAATATGGATTAAACCCTCAGAATTCTAATTCTCCAAACGTTTTCAATTTCCTGTTCACCAAAATTTATGATATGTTCATTTCGTTTTCAGCTATTACCGATCCAATTAACACATTTTTCAAA
>Ga0272440_1000408_pt1 | contig 36756 bp, 26 predicted proteins | sample SSMMMBAug17_FD_192440 | JGI IMG/M metagenome (GOLD analysis project Ga0272440, IMG submission 192440) | Marine sediment archaeal communities from Little Sippewissett salt marsh, Falmouth, MA, United States - SSM-MMB-Aug17 | ecosystem: Environmental > Aquatic > Marine > Wetlands > Sediment ...
GTCTGGACAAGAAATAATAATCTGGTCTTGATATCATGTTATAGATCAGTTGGGTCTTATCCACATAAATCATATTTCTGGATCTGATGTTTTCAAAAGCAAATTGATTGATGGGTAAGGGCGCTGGTGTGACACAATTCTTCATGATGTATTCCTTTATATTCTTCACTGAACACGAGATGCTGGAGCGTCGGAACGCATTGGTTTCGAATATAGGTGTGTTTCCGGTTTTTTGTCGGAGGGCAAACACAAGGTTTGCCCTACAGTTCACCCACGAACATGTGTATGATTACGATAAAATGTTAAATATAATCAAGGCATGATCAATCTATCCCATAGGATTTATTGTGAATTAATCCAGTGTCCATATTGTCGATCTTCTCTAAGAATATGGTTGACAACCCATTCTTTAATAAACTCAATAAGATCTGAACCAATCTCAATTTCATCTGTATTGACCTGTCCCTGGAATATTTTAATTTTATCAATCAGATACGCATGCTTCTTTTTGTGTGATTCAAGGTCTGGATAATTTGATGATCTCATCAGTTCTTCTTCTTCCTGAAAATGAATTTCAGTATATCGAATGAGAAAATCCAATGTATCCATAAAAACTGATTTTTCAGGGTCTGCACAAACAACTTCATATAGATCATTTGCAGCTTTGAATAATTCCTTATGTTGATGATCCATTTCCTCAATATGAACACAATAGTCATCTCTCCAGGCAAATACAGGTATGTTGCTGTATTCTGGATGTAATATTAATTCTTTTCGCTTTTCATATGTTTCTAGAAATTTGATCCGAACAACAGGGACATCAGTAAGCATTGTCCCACTAATGAAATATATTTCAGTTTCTCCGCTTGCTTTTGAATTAAACATATCGGGTACATTGAACAAAATAGTTTCTTCTCCAAAAAATTTGCCTTCGCCAAGTGTCTCAAAAACATTATCCTCAATATAACGCAGTACTTTTCCAGATTTCACCAGGCTTATTCCTGGAGTTTCTCTTTTTGGTATTGTTTCATCATCAGCATAAACATTATAATCCATTGCATTGGCCAGATTATTTTGCATTGGATAAGAAATGGCTTCACTAAAAATCCATGTTTTTTGGAGAAATTCACGTTTTTCCTGTAGTTGTTCTATTGATGAATAAAGCCCATTTTGTTTGACAAAATCAAGGTATAGATTAGATGGCAACCTCAATGCCTGAACAAAACTTGTTGCGCGGTATGTTTCATTTGATGCAGTACCAATCAAGCCAGACATTTCTCCAAGCAAAGCACCTGCAGATAATATGCTTGATGAATGTGCATCTGCATATATCATTTCAACATTTCCCGAAATGATTAAGAACAATTCAGTGTTGACAACACCCCCCTTGATCAAAATGGATTGCGGATTGAATGTAATGACATCATTATTCAACAAAATGTAAATTTGATGAAAAGGCGCTTTGGGAAAGTAACTTCGTAAATACTGATACGCAGATCGAAATGAATAATCCTGAATGGCTGGTATTAAAACATCAGTCATACCAAAGGGCGCTCCCGAACCAATCGCTTTCTGACTAATTGTTAATTCGTGTGCAGTGTGGGCTAAAATGAGTTTTTCAGACATGTCCTTTTTAAAATCTTCAGCCCGGCCATGTATCATGCCACCGCCGATATCCAGTTTTTTTATATTTACTGTTGTCAGGTATTCCTTTTTAATGTTGTCAAAGGCATCTTGTGAAATACCTGAAGCATTTGGATCATCAGTAACCATCCCTTTTAATACATCAATGGCAGCGATATCGGCAAAGTGACCATAGCTGATATACCCATTTTCGCAAATGGCTCTGAATGTAAAAATACTGGTTTCCACAGGATGCGGTGAGAAGACTGGTCTAACATTCAATCCATTGACATTGTTCCATGTATCGAATTCCAGATCATGGACATCAAAATAGGCATAGAATTGTTCTTCATCCATAGATAAGAGCGCGCACATTTTTTTAATGACAGAATCTCGAACTAGCGGCGTTGCATAATACTTAATCTTTTGGTCGGTCCGCATCAATGTAGGAATGCCGCAAAAATGATCGTCATGGGAATGGGTATGAAAAATGCCCTCAATTTCATTGACCCCAATGCCCAGCCTGTTCAAAATATAAAGCATATTGGGGCCAGCATCAATTAGATATATTCGACCTTGAAACATGAGTATGCTGGACATTGTTGGACGATTGATATCCCATCCATCGCCTTCGCCAGAATGAATAATTCCAAAATATTCTCTCTTTATATGATAATGCCCTAAGGGATAGGGAGATTCATATGTCGCATGGGCAGGCATGTTTAAATCAATGGTAACATGTTCTTCTCCATAGGATATTTCAAAAATATTTACACGAACACGTTTAATATGAACATCATTTTTAATTTCTATGGGTTCCTTGGCGACAATTTTGCTATCCAGTAAATCCTGAGTGGGACGAATATTGCCAAAGGCAAATTTCATTTTTACACGCATCATATCATGCGCTTCTTCAGGAGAAATACCCGCATTCATAATTTCTTTTTTGGAAACAAGACCATAATTCCCTCTGTAGATATATTCCATTTGAGATTCCACCTGAGCTTTAGAACCAATAATCATTGGTTTTTCACCGGTATTGTTGGGATGCCCTGGAAGTATCATGCCCTGTCTGTAAAGCATTTGAAGGACTGGAAATTCAGCCAGATTTGCAAATGAACCATTTTGAACCAAAACATCGGATAGTAAAATCATATTTGGCCCAGTTTCATAAGAGACACCTTCTTTTTCGGCAGTCACAATGAAACCCCTTCGCATCAGATGTTTGACAATATCTGCCGGACACCCACATAACATGTAAATACCTGCTTCTGTGATTTCTACCCAGTAAACACCTGTTGTCACCTGAATTTTTTTTATTTTTGACATATTATATCCCTCTCATTATTAAATGTTTATCATAAAACAATGTTAAAACAAAGCAAACTGTATGCCATTTTCAAAACGCGGTTTGTTCGGGTACAGCGTATTTATTCATTATTGACTTTAATTGTAAGCGTTTGATCGGTTTTAGCATTATATCAAGAATGCCTGATATTTCGCAGGTATGTTTGACTGAGTCAGTCAGTGAATTTGTCATTGCGACAATAATCATATTGTTTATTAGTTGATGTTCCTCAAACATCAGTTTGATTGTTTTCAATGTCGTTATTGCATTGATTTCTGGCGAATCAATGTCAACAAACATGATATCAATTGAGGCATTTTCAATCGAGTTTTGGACAGCTTCGATTGTCTGCACAACATTTTCGGTATTCACTATTGAACAGTTATAATAATCCTGCAACAGCTTTGTCAACAAAAGACTATCCATTTTTTTTGCTTCTGCAATCAATATATTGAGTTTATTTGATTTGGATTTAGATTTGTTTAAAATAACCTTCGTTCCAATAGTGCGGTCTAATTCATCATATATATTATTGACTTTGTATAAAAGCGCCTGTGATGAAGAGGAAATGTTTTTTATAATTGAATCCAGATTTTTTGATTCACTGTCATGATGCGTAACATGTTTTGCAGAATCAATAATACTTTGTAAAAGTGGCCGAAGATCTTTTGTGAACAGTGAATTTACAATTGTTTTCAATCGTTTCATTGCTTTAAGTTCAGAGATGGTTTGAATTTGCAATTTATGCATTTTTCGATGGGCAAGGTGAACATTCATTCGTGCAAGCAATTCTTCCTTAAAAAAAGGTTTGCTGATATAATCAGTTGCACCAGATTTAAATAGTTTTAGAATCACATTTCGATCTTCATTGGCACTTAAAAAGATGAATGGAATGTTTTTATAGCCCAATTTTGATCGAACAAGGCGGCATAATTCATCTCCATCCATTCGTTTCATGTTGAGATCCGAAATAATAAGATCTATCTGGTTGTTTAATTTCTTCAATAAATTAAATGCGGTTTCACCATCATCTGCTTCATATATTGTGATACCAAGTTCCCGAATACTTGATACAATGAACTTTCGTGTTGTCTTGCTATCATCCACAATCAATACACTCAGATCTTTAAAATAATCATTTGGCTTGAGAATTTTGTTAACAGCAGATAACAATTCACCTTTTGAAAAAGGCTTTACAACAAAGTTCGATGCCCCCAGATTAAACCCTTTATCTCGAACTTTTTTTGTATCATTCGCAGTGACCAGTATTACAGGGACTTCTGTATTGTTGGTCAATTCAAGTTTTGATGCATATTCTTGATTTTGTATACATGAAAGAACTTCAAAACCATTCATAACAGGCATTTCAATGTCAAGCGTGACAAGCGCAATATTTTTAACAGAACAGAGTTTCTCAAGTCCTTCCTTGCCATTTTTTGCCTCAACGATTTCGTAACCTGATGGTTCCAATTCTTTTCGAATAATTTTTCGAATTAATGCATCATCATCCACAGTGAGTATTTTCATTGCAATCCCCTCAATACCTATAAAATTAATGTGTTACAAAATGAATAATGTGTCTAATATTGTTTTCAATCGAAAACAAAAAAAATGCATATCAGGCGACAATATCCAACAATCTTGAGCGTCGTCCGCCAGGCGTGGCTGCCTGTTGTTTTGTATCTCCTGAAGACTGGTCATTTTCCGATGATCCTTCTCTGCGGCGACGACGTTTTTCTTTGTCCTTTTTTTCCCTTTCAGCTTTTAACTTCGAAGTTTCGGTATCTTCGGATTCCTGGACAGTCTCTCTTTTTTCTGCTTCATTTTTTTCCACCTTTGCAACAATTACATTTTGGTTGGCATCCTGAACCATATTTTTTATATTTTGCATCTCGCGCGCAGCATCGCCTTGCATGGCGGTATAATTGACACTTGCTATTCCTGGCATAATATTATCCTTTTACTTTTTGAGTTCTTATATAGGAATAATTTTACGAAAACCTCTTTTCAAAAACACGCAACCGCGCAGATCTTGCCATTGGATTTCGTTCAATTTCTTCAGGACTTGATGTAATCCCTTTTCTTTTGATACAGACCCCTTTTGATTTTTGTTTGCATACACATTCGGGCAAATCCTTTGGACAAGTACATGGGCGCTCCCATTTTCGCATACATTGTTTGATCAAACGATCTTCCAAAGAATGAAATGAAATCATACACAATCGGCCATCAGATTTCAAGCATGACAGCACATTTTCCATAAATCGTTCAATACAATCCAATTCCGAATTCACTGCAATGCGAAGTGCCATGAATATGCGTGTTGCTGGATGAATACGCATGCGCTTTTGAATTTTCAAAGGGATCGTATTTTTGATAATATCGCATAATTGCGATGTATTTTCAATGGGATTTATGGTTCTAATTTTAACAATTTTTTTTGCAATTTGCCTGGAATATCGTTCCTCGCCATTTTGCCAAAATAATTGGGCCAGAGATTTCTCAGATAAATTCGCAAGCAGATCAGATGCCTTGATTTCTGTTTTCGGATTCATACGCATGTCCAGCGGCTCTGATTTCATAAAAGAAAAGCCGCGTCCGCTCTGTCGAATATGAAATAACGATATGCCCAAATCTGCAATGATCCCATCGACTGATTCAATACCAAGTTGATTTAATATTGTCCGAATATTTTGAAAATTATCATGGATCAAAAGTGTGTTTTTGTTTAGTATTGTCTCTGCGTTGCGTAACGCTTCACGATCCTGATCAATGGCAATTAATTGTCCATCAGGGCGAATGCTTTCCTCAATTCGTTTTGAATGACCTGCCCCTCCCAAAGTACAATCAACATAAATTTTTCCAGGCTCACATTGTAGAGAATGAATCACTTCGTCTGTTAGAACCGGTATATGATGATAAACATCAGAAAGCATCCCAGAGATCATTAAAGGCCCGCTTTTTTTTCAGATAAAAGATCGTAAGGATCTAAAGTCAATGATTTATTCTTTATTTCTAATATGCCTGGCTGAACCTTATGTATGACATCATTAAAAAATTGTCTGTCAAGTGCTGAGAGCGCATTGTTCTTTTTTATGTAAGACTTTATTCCAGAATAGTTCCATTGGGAATCATCAAAAGATTGAATGGTTGGATATATGGTTAAGAAAAATTCGGCTTCATCATGAGCCTGTTGACGTTTCCCCTTACAAACCAGTGCAATCATTTTAATGATCCGCATCGCCAGATAATGGGCTGATGATAATCCATTTTGTTGTAAAGATTGATTGGCCATTTCTATGGCCTGATCCCAATGATCTGTCAAAAGTGCAATTTCTGAAAAATTCAATTTTAAAATCAAGTTATCAGGTGATAACAACACTCCTTTTTGACAATATTCCATTGCTTTATCTTTATTGCCCAGTAAAAAATGAGCAAATCCTAGACTATCATAGGCAAAAGCATCATCTGGTACAAGCGCAACTACTTTCTCAAAATGGTGAATGGCTTGTTCTAGTTTTCCTGAATCAATACATGCAAAACCGATCCATTTGTGCGTCTGGGCATCATCGGGATCTATATGAAGGGACTTTGTATAGAACGTAATGGCATTATCGTACTGTCCAGATTCTGCAAATGCAAAGCCTAAGTGCCTAAGGGTTTTAGGATCATTTGGCTTGTATCGAAGTGCCTTCCGAAATCGTGCAATGGCTTCACTACGTCTTCCTGCATGAAGTAAGTTTATTGCCAGATTATGGAGGATTAAGGTGTCATTTGGTTTTAATGCCAGTGCTTTTTTGTAATATGCAATGGATTTTTCATATAAGCCAGATTCACCCAGTTCATAAGCCATTGTAAAGTTATAATGAAGATTGTTTTCAGGCGTCTGTTTTTTAGGAGCAGGTAAGTTGCTTTGTGCTGGCAATCTTGTAATGTTGGTATTCACTTTTTGTTGTGAAACATCTTTTTTTTTCATTTGCCGGGTATTGAAAAAATTATCAACAAACAATCCGATTGCAAATGAAATCAAGCACATTACAAATATCCCCATGAAATAAACGATTGTTGATTGAGGGATATCATTTTCTTGGGGGATTAAGTCATTTTTTTTCTCTGATTGTTGCATTTATTACGTCCTTTTTTGGCTACCAACATGAAACTTATAGTGTCCCGCTTTATGTCGGTAGCCCCTTTTTTATCCAAAAATATGTCGTTTGAGTGCCCGACCAATAAATCTAACTTTTTCACCCAAAGGGAATCGTCCGAGATTGGTTTTTACAACGCCTTTTGTGAAACGACTTTTTTTGGAGTAATCAATATTAACATCCACAATAACCGGTTGACCTTTTTCAGACAATTGAAACGCTTTATCCAGCGCTGAATCAATTTCACGATTGGTATTTATCTCAACAAATGCGGCACCGGTTCCTTTTGCAATGCCTTCCACTTGAATATTACCAAGAATGGTACAGGTTTTTCGATTCAAAGGGATGCTTTGAAATTGACTGATTTGCCCCAGTTCACCATCATGAAATACAAAAAAGATCACGCCCAGATGATGAATTGATGCTGTAATAATTTCCATACACGTCATCAAAAAGGCACCATCACCAACAATTCCAATTACCTGACTGTCTTGATGGGTCAATTTTGTTGCAATGGCAGCAGGAATACAATAACCCATGCAATTGAAATCCGAGGGCGATATAAAATGACGCGCCTGTTCTATTGGGAGGAGTTCCATTGTTAAAAAAGTATGATTGCCATCATCAACAGCAACATAAGCAGATTTGGACAACCTTTTGTTCAAAGCTTCAAAGAAACGATGGGGTGACACCAGATTTTTTTCAGGTAAATTATTCCATTCCTTTCGATAGGACGTTTTGTCTGAAGCAATTTGTTCCCTGATCTGGGTGTTATTGTTGGATATTTCTTGATTGCCGAACTCTTTAAGTAACGCCTCAAAAACATCTTTTGTATCGCCCTGTATTGATATTTTTGAAGTATAATTTCGATCAAAAACATCACCATTGATATCCACATGAATTAAATTTTCGGGTACAGGCAAGCCATAACTGGCAGTGGCCAATTCGCTGAATCGAACTCCTGCTGCAAGGAGACAGTCACATTTGGCAAAGGCATTTTGAGCCGCCGGAACTGCGGCCTGTCCAAAACCCATTCCTGTATGTAATGGATGCGTTGCAGGAAAAGAACTCAGCCCCTGTAAGGTTGTCGATACAGGCATATTGAATCGTTCAGCAATCTGAATGGATTTATCAACACAATGAACAGCACCCCATCCAAGATACAAGCCTGGATGAGCTGCCTGTTTGAGCAAGGTAGCAGCCTGTTTAATTTGAATGAAATCCAGAGGTCTTTTATGTGTACGCAGCTCATAGGCGGGCATGTTATCAATTGTTTCTTGAAATAATAACAGATTGGATGGTATTTCAACAAAGACAGGCCCTGGCGTACCTGATTTAGCCATATCATAAGCATCATAGATTGCATTGATAATGTCTCTATGATGTTGTGCCAGAAAGACCTGTTTTACCACACTACCGATTAATTTGCTGTGATCAATCTGATGCAACTGATACGATTTGCCCGAATCGCGTCGAACACCACCGGTGATGATAAGCATGGGGATACCATCCAAAAAGGCCTCGCCAATACCGCTCATGGCATGGGTTACACCGGCAGCAGGGACAACAACCAACGTTCCAATCTGGTTCGTTGTACGACTGACCGCATCCGCCATAAAAGCAGCGCCTCCCTCATGCGTGACAAGAATTGGGGTTATTTGATCGGATGAATTCAGTGCATCATACAATTCTGTATTATGCACCCCTGGTATTCCAAAAGTATATTTGACACCGATTTGCTCTAAAGCAAACAATGCCAGTTCTGCACCTGTTTTTTTCATGTAATGTTCCTTAAAGTAAGACCTTTATCCAGTCAACAACAAATAAAGTATCAAAATAATTGTCTGAATGGCGGCCAAAATCACCCACGATCCAAACAAAGGAGAATTCACCTCCTCAACCCACATATAGGGGTATTCGTCTTCTTCTGGCAGGTGTTCATCATACTCAATCTTAGGCCACAGAACTTCATAAATGTCCATGGTCCGCCTGCGTCCTCTTAATTTGACTTTTTTGAAAAACTCACAGGTGAACCCCTTAACATTTTTAATTGCTTCATATACCTTTCCAGAAATAAAAATCTCTTCTTTATCCAATTGATGCTGCAATATGGCGGCCTGTCGTACTGCATCGCCATACATTTGCTCGCCATCCATCATCACCTGCCCCATCGTTACACCAATTTTTACTCTGATGGGACGGGTTTTTAATTCAACGCGTTTATTACAATTGTATTCATTAATTTCAATTTGAAGATCTAACGCACATCGACATGCAGCAATTGGATCATCAAAAGTTCCCAGCACAGTGTTACCACTGCTTCGAACTATTTGACCGCCATGTCGTTCAATGGATGGAAAAAGAATATCATTGTGCTTTTGTAAAAGAAATCGATCCCGATTGAGGGCTTCATTGGTGATGTCTGAAATTGTCGATGTCAATATAACAACTGACTTCGTATTAAAATGTTCATATAACATCTCTGTCAGTTGATGCCATTGACGCAGGTAAGTCTCAATATTCGCAAGGGTAATTTCTTCAGCCGATTGATCCATGGCAAGTGGGTTGCGACGTCGTTCTGTTTGTGAGCCCCCTGGCTTGCTTGTCTGGTTTGAAACTAGATTTGGTGAGACATTATTAGGATCTGTTTCAGACTTTTGTTGCTGTAATTCAGGTTGCGGGCGAACAGTTTGCCCAAGTTCCTGATCAATGGAATCCAACAATGATGTCATGTCATTTTTGATATCACCAGCCAATTGTTGCGTATCTTTGGATTCTGATTGTATCGTTTTTGAAGGTGTTTCAGCCATATGATGCTACCATCCACGCATTGTTTATGGATTAATGAAATGGCATGATGTATAACATGCCAGTGTCATTTCAAATATTTAATCATATCATAATCGAATTTATACGTCACTATTATTCTCACTTTCAACAAATGCGATATTTGACAGACAGCCAATAGATTCTATTTCAACATCAACTTGATCTCCATGTTTTAAATATACAGGCGGTTTACGAAATGCGCCCACGCCATCAGGTGTACCAGTCAGAATAATATCCCCAGGAAACAAGGTAAAATGATTTGAAAGAAATGATATCAGTTCAGGAACCGGAAAAATCATTTTATTAGTATTTGATTGCTGCATGATTTGCCCATTTACTCTGCATTGAATATCCAATGCGAGAGGGGACTCAATTTCATCCTTAAGAACGACCCAGGGGCCCAGAGGACAAAAGGTATCAAGGGATTTACCCCGCACCCATTGACCATCGCCAAACTGAAGATCTCTTGCGCTGACATCATTTGCACAGGTATATCCCCAAATAGCGTCATTTGCGTCCTGAACAGAACATCCTTGAGTTATTTTTCCAATAATTACAGCCAGTTCAGCCTCATAATCTACCTGCTTTGTGATTGTTTGATTCCAGTAAATGTATCGTTTATGGGAAACCAGACTACTTGAAAATTTAGTAAAAACCAAAGGCGTTTTAGGTATTTCTACATTGCCTTCAGTTGCATGATCCAGGTAATTCAAACCAATAGCAATGATCTTAGATGGACGTACAACTGGAGGTAAGAACGTTGCTTCTTCAATTGGAATTACAAAGTCTTTCATTCTTTCAATTTTTTTTCGATGTTGATCTTCTTGTATCAAGCAAGTGGTATCATGTTCATAATTGATCGGAATCAATTCTTCACCAACCACCTCTGTTATGTATAACCGGTTATTATGATAAATTTGGGCCAGTTTCATTGTTTTATCTCACTTTCATTAAGAGCCAGTGGGCTCATATCATAAGTATGGAGAATCATTTTGATTGTTCCATTCTTGTATAGTTTGATATAAGCATTATTGAATTCTTTTACGATATTTTCATCAGTCGTCTTTTTAGAAAAACCGACATAGTACAATGTTTTTTTATAAGCGCCTGCATATCGAATGCCTTTAAATTTACGGGACTTAATAATCATCCATCCGACATCTCTATTTGAAAAAACAGCGTCATTCCGACCATGAAACAATTTATTAAACCCGGCAATATCATCCGGGCGCATATCAACTTTCATTTCAGGCACTGTTTTTTGTATCAATTCCAATTGTTTGGATGTATTTGATGGCCCATACACGCCAACCACATATCCTTTTAACTGAGCAACATCTGAGAATTTCATTGTGTCGCTCTCACGTACAAAAAAACCATATTCCGCTTGAAAAAGGGGATGAGAAAAATAAAGCCATTTCTCACGTTCTTCATTTTTGGCTAAAACAAATAATCCATTTGCTTTACCTTTTTTCACATTATACTGTGCTCTGGTCCATGACAGCAAGTTCAGTTCACATTTTGCACCCATTTCTGCACAAACCTGATTAACGATAGATGCTGCAGGTCCGGAAACCTGACCATTTTCAAGATATGTATATGGTGCAAAATCCTGGGTATCCAGTTTTAATTCCTTAGATTGACAGTTTAGGACAAATGTAAATATGCCCAGAAAACAAATAATTACGTCTCGAAATTTCATGATTCTCCTTTCTTAGGAATTCTCGAAAAATATGATGCTCATTTTTCCTGTTCGTACAAAAAAAACAAGGTCGTGTAGAGACGTAGCATGCTACGTCTCTACAGTACAATTACCCCAATATGAACATTTTTTTCGATTGGGAAACTAACTTTTCGAGCATTCCTTAATCGTTATTTTTAAGGCAGCAGATCCGCCTCTACCCAAATATATTCATCACCAAACACTTTAAAAAAGCGTTCACTACTATCATAAAGTTTCTTCAACTGCCGCTGAGAATGACAGAGATATTTCTGTAATGCAGCGATATCAGTATCCGATGGAATCATTCCGGCATCAATATTAACATATGAAATCTTTAACAAGGGATGTTTTTTCCGAAGTGCAATACCATATTGCTGCTTGTAAAGTTCTTCAAAACTGGCATTTTTTATTTCTGGATCAATGTATTCTTCATCAGATTCACCAATGATTGCAAGCATAAAATCACGCCAGATTCTTTTGATATTTCCCGGATGCAACTGACAATGATATTTTTCTTTAAAAATGGTCAATGGTTGAAGTAATCTTTCCAGTTCTTTTCTTTGAAAAATAACCATCTTGGTCATCTGTTCAGGATCATCTTTGAATTTTTTTCCAGGTCGTTTCAGCATGACATAAGCGCGTGTAAAAAACTGGGCATCCGCCTTGAGGTATTTGCTTAATTCATGGGCTCCTAATTTGTCTATCGCTTCTTTACGAACACTGGGATTACTGATGTTTTTCATCATATCAGAACCTAAAATCTGAGAGGCTTTATGGCGCACCTTTTTATCGTTCAAACGACTGACAAGATCTTCACCAATACGCTTTACAAGACTTTTAACCACTCCAGGCATCAATTGTGGTCGATATGAAACGCTTGTTTCCTGTGGTTTTTCTGGTTTTATTTCCTGCTTTTTTTGGGCCAATGAAGGTATACGTCCGGTTCTAAAAATTTCGAGCATGGATTTGACTTCAAATAATTGATTGGCCAATTTATCGATTTGTTTGGAAATGGTTCTTTCATAATCATGATCAGTACTGACACATCTTAATGTCCAACGACGATCACCGCATGGACAACAGGATAAATCACTCTGGCAGCAATCCAACGCACCGGCGCTATCAATTAATTTTTCCAGATCTTCTTTAATTTCAATGGCTTTTTCAACGGGTAAAATACGATCATTTTCCATCTTGGCCACTTCTTCCCACCAGATCTGGGCGGTTTCATTGATAATAGTTCTCGTTTGCTTACAGAACAATTTACGCGCAGTAATCCGACCTTTATTTAATGTTTCGCTGGTAATTAAAATCGCACTGTAAGAAATATCATGATCCACCAGTAATTTCGCAATGTCTTTTTCTTTGTAGCGATCCTGACCGCGACTGTGATTGCCGGCATCACCAATGTGGATGACCAGTTTTCTTGAGCCTTGTTTCCAGTTCATACCGCGCACGCAATGAACAATACCCTGAAAAACTGCCTCAGGATAGTAAGCCGGATCATTTGGACGTTCGAAATTTCTACGAACAGAAATATTTTCCAATCGTTTTTTCATCAGACGCACCTGTGTGGTCAAATCTTCAACAACCTCATATTGATAAGGAAGTTCATCCGCATAATCCCGATAGATTGCCGCGCCAAACCGAAGTTCTCCGATTTCTTTTAATTTATCCTTTTTCAGGCGAAATTTATCCATGATTTTTTTTGCAATTTTTCCTGCCAGTACCAGATAAGGCTCCATGCTTTTAGTGGCATCAATAAGAAAAACAACATCACGCACTTCAGAAACCTTGCTTTGTTTTTCAATATGCTGCGTAATTCTTGAGATATCAGGTGTTGCTCCCGGCACACCAATAAGAAAGGGTTGGCCTGAATCGGTTTCCTGATCAAGAATGGCATAACGAAAGGCTTCAGGCGGCCAGGGAGATTTATCAATCTTGCTGTCAATATCCGGGCTGATTACAAGCAATTCCTTATCTTTTTGATTTTTACATGATGGTACATTCGCGCAGGTGGGAAATTGATTGTCATCAGGATGGGCTTTATAATATGACAACATATCTTCTTTATTAGAAAAATAATAAATTGGATTTTTTCGATCCTTACTCGGCTGAAAGGCTTCACGTGTATCCCAGGTAAAAACTCTTTCAGCCGGAACCCATCCCAGAATGGTATTTTCAACCGAACCAATGGCATTTTCTTCAAATGGATAAAAAAATGGTTTTTTTCCTAAAAGAACATAGGTCGGGTTTCTTTCGGATGGATAATATAAATAGATATTGGCAAATTCCAATATTTTAAGCTGCTTTCCGGTGGGTGTCGCTTTTTTATGAGGGGCATTCAAGGGATTTACAATATTGATACTTCCTTGAATACGTTTGAGTTTATTAATTAGCACTGCCTTATGGGTAATTGAATGCTTTGTTTTTATTGCATGGGGAAGGATAATAAATTGTTCAATGCGCCCCCATCCTTTTATTTCAGGCGCTGCATCATTTTCAACAAATATGTAGCGTCCTTTTTTTTGCATGACTTCAAATTTATCCAAAAACAATGCGGTATAGGTTACCCGGCTGGTTTCATCTGCCTGTTGGTACAAACGCAGACCTTCGCGTGCAGCAAATACGATCCAGGGGTTCATCATCATGCCTTCGAATTTATCTTTATCCCATATCTCTGAAGGTCGTTTGTAGAGATATGGATCGGGTGCATTCATTCGGGCAAGGAGTGGTGTTGAAAAGATTAAAACAGCCACCACGATACTTAATTGTTTGATTAATCGTTTTATCACGATACCTCCTTAAAAATATAATTTTTTATTTCCCTAATCAATTAAGAAGTCTATTTCTTCCTATTTGATAACTCGTCTTTAAGTTTTGCCAATTCTTCGGCCAATGAATCAGCACGATTTTTTTCAGTTTCAGCACGTTTCGTCTCTATTTCACATTTTTCTTGACCGGTTAGCAAAATATTACCTTCTGCATCACACCATCTGAGCCAATCGGCGGTCATTTTCTCATAGACACCATGAATAACTTTTACACCAATATTTAAATCTTTGAACCATACGTGCTTTTTTTCAGGTGTCAGGAGGGTATACGTCCCTTTTACCAATTTATAAACACAAAAAGTTGATGGCAGAATGTGCGAAAGTGGGTCAAAAATGACATAATATTTAACCCCCATATTCTGATATTTGATCACTTTATCGGAATTTTCACCCCCATACTTATTCGACACAATCTCAATGACCAGTTCGGGCGGTTTCTTGAAAATGTTCATCATGTAACATCGATTCTTTTTGAGCCATATATCCGGGGCATATTGGACATCAAGGCTTAAAAAGGCATCCGGCACAATGGGGGTCACAGAATTAAAATCATATATGCCCACATCCGCAACAGCGATATAAGGTTCTTTTCTGTCCCAACTGGCATGTAGTGAATCGGGTATTAGACGAAGTTGTTTTTCACAATAAAAATTATCTACAGGTGTATCATCCTCTGTAACAAGACTATCATAGTCCATTTCTTTAAGTTCAATCGGTGGTTTAAAATGAGAATCTGATGTTTCTTCTTCATCAGAATCAGTATACGTGTCATAATTTGAGAGATTATCGTTTACATGAAGATCATCCATTGAGTCGGTACGCATTTCGTAAGAATATACCATTTTGATATCTCCAATAAGGCAAAAATATTATTATGTTTTTTATCAATTCAGTCTCACAGGTTCAAATTTTGTGATTTAAGAACCATATTTACAAACAATTATTATATATCAATACGAACTGAATGTCGAATGAAACTTCATAAAAACTATCCTCTGTTGTGTAAGATCGCTTTCAGTTTTTTAACAATATCTTTTTGTTGATTGCAACGATAAAATTCACCTTTGAGTAAATCAGTCAGTTTCTTTAAAGAATTTCCACCATAGTCGCCTACAACAATGCAGTGAAATCGTTTATCATCGTGTTTCAATTGATTGGTATCCAATTCCAGTTTTTCCAGATTGATGGGTGTAATAACATCAGCGCGTTTTGCTGAAACAATATAAATGACATGTTTAGGGCCATCAATGGTTTCAAATGATGAAAACGCCTTTTTTAATTGATCTTTTAAAGAACTCGGCGCCATTATTTTTGGATGTTCGGACTGAATATCATCAACACTCGACAGGCGCTTCAAATGACCTTCAAATGCAGAAGCTATTTTTAAATATTTACTGATTGTTTGATCCTGATTCCATCGAATACGTGTTAAGTATTTTAAAACCGCCTCACGACTTTTTTTAAAAGAAGTATAGCGTCGATCATCATCAGTGGCATCAATTATTATGATGGATTGCTGTGGAACAAAGATATTCCAATCACTGGTCAATGGCGACCCCGGGCTGGCTTTTGTTTGTGTCAAAGCTTGAGGTTCCAGGCTCTCTTTTGGGGGATCAAACTCAGAACCTAAAAAATACAGATGAATCACTTGATGCCAATAACCAAAATAATCCCGCTGTTTTTTTCCAGCATGAATCCATGTGGGATGTGCATTTTGTATAAAAAAATGACTGGATTTCAATGGTACGAATTTGGGTGAATTGGCTGGGGGTTGTATGAAAATTAAATCATCTGGTCGTTCAGCGATACCATGGACATTAATATACATGGAAACCCGTTGATGGGGTTTACCATACAGATGCACAAAAACCTCTTTATGAATGTGCGGGTAATACCCTGTAACATCATATGATTGCGATTCATCTGTGCCAAATTGCTTGTTAATATTAAATTTATAAAGTTCCCCCACCCATAAACGATTGCCGCTTTTTTTCCATTGATTTTTTTTTACTTTTCCTGAGGCCTGATATGCAGCAATAATGCGCACTGGTGATGGTGATGGTGTTATTGCTGAGGATGATTGCTCATTTAAAATGTGATCCTGCGAAAAAGCTGATTTTTCTCCTGATAGCACCATCAAAACAAAACAAGTCATCAACCGGGCAATAATCACTGTGAATTTTTTTTGTATTTTTATACACATATTCATCCAAATGATCCCCGATGTGCGTCATTATATTTCTGTCAGATCAATGTCTTGAGATATGTCTTCATCACTAACCTCAATTTCATACAATTCGAATGCCTGGTTCGGATGTCGTCGAATATTTGAAATATATAAGCTGTCGTCCTGATCATTATGATCAAACAGGTATCGGCTCAATGGATTGATCAAAACATGTTCAATCACATTGGCAATGCCTCGTGCTCCATGAACATCTTTTCGCAAAACCGACTCAAGAATAAATTCATTCACCTGATCTGAACAGCTCATCGTAAAACCCATACGTTGTGAAATATTTGTTATCACATCCTGGAGCATTTTATCAATAATTTCAGATATTACTGGTCCGCGAATAAAATCAAATACAAAAATATTGTCACCAAGACAATTAAATAACTTTGGACGTTTCAGCCTGACTTTGAACGTATCTTCCACTGTCAAATGGATTAATTGTTTAACAATTTCGTATTTGGGCATAAATCCTGTTTCTGTAAAGTCATATTTTTTGTCCCCGATTTTGCCCTGAGCTGAGCCAATACTGCTTGTAAACACAATAATGGTCTCTGAAAAAAAAATGGTATTGCCATTTGGCCCGATAATGTAACCATCAGTAAGAATTGTGGGAAGCCGGTCAAGGACAGCAGGATGCGCACTTTCGATATTTTCGAAAACAATCACTGATGCCGGAAATTGGGCAACCTGTCTTAGCAGACAGCCATCAATTGCCTCCTCATGCTTTTGAGTCGATACGCCAAAAATTTTTGATTCTGCAATAGGGTCAGTATACTCATTCATATCCAAACGAAATAATCGAGATTGATCGCCCAAAAAGATTTCTGTGATACAACGTGTCATTTCAGTTTTTCCAACGCCCGAAGGGCCAGCAAAAAAAAGAATCGCTCTTGGTGAATTGCCTTGAGCGCCGCCAATAACGCCTGATAGCCCGATAGCGGCACGTTTTAACGTATCTAAAATGGCATAAATAACCTCATCCTGTCCCTTAATGCGATCTTTAAAAGTTTTTTCAGCACTTAAAAAGGTTTGTGAATCAATTTTTTCCCAAGATTGGCTTTGAGAACCAAATTTGTATCGTCGGATGAGTTGATGATACATATCAATGCCAATCTCATATTGTTTTGATATTTCCTGCAAAGTACTGAGTTCTCTAAGCATCAATCCCTGCGTGAAGTGGGCAAACTTCTGAATACATAGCTGTTTATCTGATGTTGAAAGGCTTGTTTTTGGCACATAAAAATTGTTGTAATAAAGAGAAATATAGGTTTGACGATCCTTTTCCGATGGCAAACCGATATCTATAGTGTGAACAGTGGCATAATTTTGGTATAACCATTGTGGAATCGCTTTTGGCTGATCAAACAGGCAAACAATCGTATTAAAAGGATGGCCTTTGACTGAAATTTGCATCAACGCACTTTTTAAAAAATTGCGCATTTCATTAGAGTTGTCAGTAATAAAGCGTAAAACTAAAACGCAGGGATATGTTTCCTGATTCAAGAAGAGATTAACATTCTGAATGATATTATCACCAGAGTCGAATAATTTTTTATGTGTTGGTTCAGGCACAACAAATCCATTAAACTCATCACAAAATGCCACCATACGATAATCATGATCCTTAAAAAACTGTAATAAAAAAGGGTTGAAATCCATATTCATCACAGTATTATTTGCTTCGTACAAAACACTATCATTAATATTGCCTGAAAGAACAAAAATACGTTTTATCTTTAAAAAATGTGAAAGAGATGCGATCCAGTGTGATTGATGTGACGATGTTTGATTGTTCATGGTGTATATATCCAGGTTTATTTGGGTTGACTGAGCCGCTCGTAGAGTTGAATATATTCTTCAGTTATTTTATGATTGGGATCAAAAAAAATCATGGGTTTCGCTTCATCATGAGACTCCCTGATTCTGATTGAGTATGATATAAAAGGTTTAATAACAGGAAGACCTTCATCAATAAGTTCCTGGACAATGACTTTTGGCAGCCGGGCACGCGACTGAAATTGATTTACAACAATGCCTTCTATTTCCAAGGTAGAATTATGATCAAAACGAATCTCGGCCACACTGTTAAGCAGTCGATAAAGTGCATTTCTGGAAAAATGGTCACAATCAAAGGGAATCAAACATGTATCTGAAGCAATCAGTGCAGAACGTGTATAAAAATTAAGTGCCGGAGGGGTGTCAATAAATACATATTTGTAATCTGAGATCATATCCAGAGATTGTTTCAATTTAAACATTTTGTATCGTGCCTCTAATTTGTTTTGCAGGTCATCAAGATCTGGATGCGCAGGCATAATGTATAGGTTTTCAAAAGGCGTGGGATGAATAAATTTAGGTAGATCGTCAGGGTCACTTCCAAACAAGCTGAACGAGAGCATATTGTTGAAATAGTCCAGCGATGTTTGTTCTATGGTAAAAGATTTTTCTCCCAGCAAATATTGACTTGAATTGCTCTGAGGATCCAAATCAATGACCAATGTTTTATTGCCAAGCGCAGCATAAATCGCAGCCAGGTTACAGGTAATAGTGGTTTTCCCCACACCCCCTTTTTGATTGAATATTACGCGTCGCATATGAGTTTCTCCTTAAAGATTGGGATAAATCTAAAAATCATTGATTATAATGTCTGTTGTCCTGTGTCAATTGTTTTCATAAAATTCATGGGTATGAAAAAAAATATCATTTACAAATGCATTGCAATAAGGTAACATTTAACAATTAATATTTTTTTATTATCGTCCAACATTAATCGAAAGAAAGGAGAATATAATGAAAAAAGGATTTAACACAATCCATTACATCTGTAGTATTTTTCTGTTATTATCAGGTATCATTGTCAGCTTGACCGGTTGTGATCAAGGCCCCAGCGTTTCAATTTCTGCCACACCAGAGAAGATTGTTTCTGGTGAATCAACTGTTCTTACATGGTTGACCCATGATGCAGACTCAGTTTCAATAAATAATGGTGTGGGCACTGTTGATAAAAGGGGTACAAAAGAAGTGAAACCCTTTCAAACAACCACATATACCATTTCAGCGGTAAATGCGGATGGTAAAGCAAAAAGCAGCGTGACAGTCGAAGTTGGATATACCGGACCAAAACCTATAATCAATGTATCAGCCAGCCCAACAACGATTAAGCCTGGGGAACCATCTCTTATCTCCTGGAGCACAACAAATGCCTATACAGTAACCATGAACGATGGTACTGGTGCTGTAAGCATGCCTTTGAACTACTCTATGATAGTCAGTCCTAAATTCACAACCACTTACGATTTTGTCGCCTATGGCCAGGGGGGGAAAGCGAAGGACAGCGTTACAATTAATGTCATTCATCCGCCCACTGTAACAATAACAGCCGATCCAACTACCATCAACCAGGGTGACGAATCTCTTTTGCAATGGACATATACGAATGCAGAAACTGTAGACATTGAGCCTAATATTGGAGATGGTACGCAAATCAGTTCTAAAAGAGTTTCTCCTCAAACGACAACAAAATATACAATTACAGCGACTGGGCCTGGAGGAACTGTCAGTGATAATGTCACCATCATTGTTATTGAAGATCCAGATGAAATTTTTGTGCATCTTGAGGCAAATCCCACACGTATCTATGCTGGAGAACCAACCAAACTTTCCTGGACAACGCGTAATGCCTCGCTGGCATCGATAGAGCCAGGAATTGGTAACGTATCCCTTTCAGGAAATAGATCTGTAACGCCGAATGCAACAACAACCTATGTGCTTTATGCAGAAAAAGAAGGGATTGAGCCTATAACCAGCAGTGTGACTGTCAATGTTAAATATAAAAAGCCCATAATAAATGTTTCTGCAAATCCAACCACAATCAGGAATGGAGAATCATCTGTTATCTCCTGGAGTTCTACAAACGCTTATACAATGACAATGGGTGATGGCAATACAGTTGAAAGTGTTCCTTTGAATGGTACAAGGACAGTGAGTCCATCAGTGACCACCACTTATACATTTAACGCCTCTAATCCGGATGGAATAACGCAGGTATCTGTAACCATAGAAGTTGAGCATGATCCCAACGAACTTTCTGTGCAAATTGAGGCAAACCCCATGCGCATTTATGCAGGTCAATCCGCAGAACTTTCTTGGACAACGTGCAATGCCACTAAAGCATGGATAGAACCCGAGATTGGCGAGGTCGCTCTTTCAGGAAAGATAACTGTAACGCCGGATGCGACAACGACCTATAAAATTCATGCCACGCAAAATGAAAACGAAAAAAGTGACAGCGTGACAGTTACTGTAAAGTATCCTGAACCTGTAATTGATGCATCCGCCAATCCCACCACAATTTACCAGGGAAAAACATCAGTGATTTCCTGGAGTACAACCAATGCGGATTCAGTTGAAATTGATCAAGGAATTGGACTTGTTGCACTCAGTGGATCAATAACTGTTACACCTCTTGCCTCAACAACTTACAAGATTAAAGCAACAGGCCAGGGAGGAGAAATCTCAAAAGATGTATCCATTTATGTTAAATTTGTGCCACTGGGTAACCAGCAATTTATTCTAGAAAACGCAGTTGCGGTGGATCCTTTAGCCCCCTATCGCTTGAATCTCGATCTATCAGCCAATACAGAACGTCTACTGCTTGAAAAAATAGATTGGTCAAATAAAATTCCATCAGTACAAAATCAGGAAACAACAGGTTCTGGTAATGCATGGGCAATGGTATACTACTTGAAAAGCTTTCAGGAAAGTATTGTTAAACAAAAACCAGTTCATGACACTATGTTTAGCCCCATGTTCACCTATATTTATCAATGTAAGGATGAAAATGAACCCTGGAATTTGATTAAAACCTGGAAAGTAGCACATCGCTATGGCTGTGTTTTATGGACATCTTTGCCATTTGAAGACCTGAATGGATTTATGGATAATGAAGAAATGGCTGCATATGGCAATTACAAAATAAGCGATATATTGACCTCCGAAGCAATGCGATATAGATTGGGCACGCCAGTCATGCTTTCAGATCTGGATCAGATTCGTATGATGTTGACCCAAACACCTGTTGTGTTGGCAATAAATCATTTTGATCCAACACTGCCTGAAGTTCCAACATCTGATGATCAAAATTTTCTCAGATATTCAGAACAATCTGATGTTGGGCATTCAGTACTTTGTATTGGATATGATAACACAATTTTTGATACTGGCGCTCTTAAAATAATCAACAGTTGGGGCAATGAATGGGCTCAAGCGGGTGTGTCCTGGATTAAATATCCCGATATCAATAAAATTGTTCTTTCAGCATTGACTTTCCATGCATTGCCAAATAAGCCAGACATGAATGAGATCGAATCCAGTAAACCGGATAAGCCCAAAGATGTACAGGCCTCAATTGATACCGGCCCATATGTTGATATTCAATGGACGCATGTTTCTAACGCTCGGTATTACCAAATATATCGCGCTCCAGCAAATATGAGTCTGTCAACATCACATGATGTTTTCGATTATGAATGTATTGGTACAACAACGCATTCACCATATCGGGATTACCCTGCTGCGGGTGAAACGTATTTGTATGCAGTTGTTGCAGTGAATGCGTTTGGTTTTTCTGAACACTTGAATCATCAAACTGAAACAGAAACGCATATTGCAAAAGGAAGTGCCAGTGGAAAATCATTAAAGACGCCTTCGCTTTCGATTGTAGCTTCAGCCTCTGAAGGCTCAAGCGAATTTAGTGTTTCTGGAATAGATCCAGATACGCGCCGATTACACGTATTTGTTTCACATAATGAATATGGCCCCTGGCAATCATTTGGATGGATTAAATCACTGGATCGTTTTGTCATTGACTGGCACAAAGATATGTCATGGACAGGCTATCAACCTTATGTGCGTGTTGTGGCTGAAAATCAAGCAATGGGATTCAGTCTGGCATCTAAGGCCGTGCAGGTTCAAACAGCCATTGTTCCACAGAATCAAGTGGCTTCCATTATTCGTCTGGATGCACAACCTTCTGATGTTAAAACCATCCTGTTGAAATGGACATTGCAAGGAAAAAATGTTGATTTTCTGGATATTTGGCGCACTCAAGATATAGACGCATCGTATCCCACATGGATCAAATTGGATACTGTTTCATCAACACTTGATTCGTATCATGACATAAACGTTGTTGCTGGTATTAATTATAAATATGCAGTTCATTGTGTTTTTGAAGGGATATCAGGAATCGGTCAAATCAGTGATACCGCTCAATTGCCATTGGATAAACCCAACTTAAAAATTGTTCATGTGGAATACGACACCGGCCCCTTGATGGAACCCTTTGAAATGGAGTTGATCGTTGATAATAATGGCAATTCAACGATTCAAAATTACAGCTTTATGATAATGGCCTATAATTGGGCAACAAAAGAAACTGTCGAGTGTCTTCAAGATAACACCAGCAATTACCCTGAATTGAATTATCCGATGAAACCTGGAAGCCAACACAATATTTCAATTACCTTTGATTTGCCCGAACAAGTGAGTTCTGGTCAATTATTTTCATGGTACATTTTAATTGATTCGACGCAGGCCATTGATGAAGCTTATGAAAGCGATAATGCTTACTGGGCACAACGAATGTGCTGGATGGAATTGGAACAATAATATAAAAGGAGATTTATCATATGTCACAAACAACAACTCAAGCGATTGATCAATTTATTTCAGAATGGAAAATTGATTCAAATGCAATTAAGAAAGATTTTATTTTTTTAAAAACCAATTTAGAAACAAAATCCAATATCAAGATAGATTTTGTTTCACGACCGGGTGTTTCATTTTCCCTGAGAGCTGCACATGCCGCCCAGAAAAAAAGGTCATTGTTTGTAATGATTGATGTTATTGATGATGATCCAGAGAACAGATGGCTATCTGTTTGTTTTTATGGTGAGATGATTACTGACCCTGAAGAAAAAGGCGATTTAATCCCTGGCGGCTTGCTGGGTGAGGATGGGTATTGTTTTGATCATGAAGAAGGCAATGATGCAGACATTGCTTATATTCAATCTCGTATTGATGAAGCTTGCGCAGCAGCCGAGAAAGAATAATATAAATCTGTATATAAGGAAGGAACATTTATGAAAAAAAAATGGCTCTATGTATTGATGAGCATGTTTGTATTTGTGAGTATTGCCACTGGCGATGATTCCGCAACCAAAAACAAATTAGAGACAGAAAAGGATAAAATCAGTTATTCCCTTGGTGTTGAAATTGGACGTTCATTTAAAGAGCTAAAAAAAGAAATTGATATGGATTTATTATGGAAAGGTTTTTCTGATAGTATGAATGAACGTAAATTATTAATGTCTGATAAGGAAAGCCGTGCAGTCAAACAACAATTTTTAACAAGAATTCAAAAACAAAGAAAGGCAAAACAAGAGAATATGGCTGATGATAACAAAAAAGAAGGTATGACCTTTTTATTAGAAAACAAAACAAAAGCCGGTGTAATCACCACAAAAAGCGGATTGCAGTATACTGTGCTGAGAAAAGGTGATGGAGACAAACCAAAACCAACAGATCAGGTCAAAGTTCATTATCGGGGAACATTACTTAATGGTGATGAATTTGATAGTTCCTATAAACGCGGTAAACCTGCAACCTTTCGTCTCAACGCAGTGATCCAGGGATGGCAGGAAGGTTTACAATTGATGTCTCCGGGAAGTAAATATAAGTTTTTTATTCCTTCCGAACTGGGTTATGGTTCGCGTGGGGCAGGTAGTATGATTGGTCCCAATGCAACGCTCATTTTTGAAGTTGAGTTGTTGGACATCGTTAATTAATAAAACTTTAAATCAGGATATATAAAGAATGCATCCCATTCGATTCGTCCTCGGAGGCTGCCGCAGTGGAAAAAGCAATTATGCGTTAAACTACGCCAACACCCATTGGCAACCTCCAAAATGTTTTATTGCCACCAGTGAACCCCTTGACCATGAAATGCAAGTCAGAATTGCCAATCATCAAAAAGAACGTGGGCCAGATTGGCACACCATTGAATGTCCCATAAAAATTTGTGATACGATCCAAAAAGAATCCCAGAAATACAGCGGTATGCTTTTAGATTGTATCACACTTTGGATTAACAACCTCATGTGTCGGGACATGGATGGAATCTCCATAAAAAAACAAATTTTACTATTGATCGAAGGATTGAAAAAAACGACATGTCCAATACTTATTGTTTCAAATGAGGTCGGCATGGGAATTGTTCCAGAGAATGCAATGGCACGGCAGTATCGCGATCTTGTTGGCTATTGCAATCAACAGATTGCTTTAATTTCTGAGCATGTTGTGTTTATGGTTGCCGGTATCCCCATGACACTCAAAGGTTGATTGAATGAAAATATGATTGATATCAATAAAGTCAAACAATTTCTTGAAACCAGACAAGAAGAACAATCAGAAAAACTCAAAAGGCTTTTTCAACAAGCCTGGATTGATTTTGAGCGCATTGTTGATCATATTATAAAAAAATATGAACCAGAAAAAATTTATCAATGGGGATCTTTACTCAACCAAAAAAACTTTTCGGAAATATCAGACATTGATATTTGCATTGAGGGGGATCTATCGCCTCAAAAATTTTTTTCCATGTTAGGAGAAGTAGAACAAATAACAAACTTTCCTGTGCATATTGTTGAAATGCATAATATTGAACCGATTTATGCGGAAAGCATCAGGACGAAAGGACGACTTGTATATGAAAAAAAACCTGACAGTTGAATTACTGAAGGAAATAAAAAAAAACAGAAATGTTAGAAAGAAAATAGATTTATTTTATCAAGAATTTATACAAACTGACTTTCAAAGGCTTGGAAAAAATAAAAGCGCGGCCATTGTAATCTCAGAGATCATTGTTGATTATTACACATGCATAGAAACATTGTTGGTAAAAATTTCACAATTTTTTGAAAATAACTTACAAAAAGATAGATGGCATACAGATCTTTTGCACAAAATGACTTTAGAAATAACAGATATTCGATCACAAGTTATATCGGACAAAACACATTTTATTTTACTCGAACTCTTGCGATTTAGACATTTTCGACGTTATTATTTTGAGTTTGATTATGATTGGGACAAACTGGAATACCTGGAGAAAAAATATATTCAGGTAAAAGATATGTTTGAAAATGATATTATATTGTTTGAAAAATTTTTGAAAAAAGTTGCCTAGGGCGTATGCAGTTCCCACGCTGGAGCGTGGGAACCAGAGTGTATGCCCTATATTTCTTTACTTGCTGAAAACAACAGGCAATCTTCTATTGATCCAGGCTGTCATACCACCGGCGAGACTATGAACATGTTGAAATCCCTGACTTTGAAGATAACTTGCAGCAATATTGCCTCGATATCCAACACCGCATGTAATAATTACCTCTTTATCCTTTGGGATATCCGGTGTTTCCCTAAGTAGAGTGGTTAAAGGTAAATGTGTGGCTTCTTTAATATGCGCATTGTCCCATTCCGCCTGAGTGCGGACATCGTAAAAATAGTCGTACCGACAGTTCTCCAACTTGCTCTGGAGTTTGTCAGTTGAAATTTGCCACAACTGATTAATGGGATAGCCCGCTTCCTGCCATGCAGCAATGCCGCCATAAAGATAGCCAATAATATTGTCATAGCCAATTCGATGAAGGTGGGTTTCCATCATTTCATATTTTTTTTCATCGGAAACCAGTAGAATCAGTCTGGCATCCGGTTCGATCACCATGCCGATCCAATTGGCTGTTTGTTTTGCAAATCCTATATTTATAGAGCCTGGAATATGTACTCCGCCAAATGCCGCAGTATCTCGTGTATCCAAAACCAATGCGCCTTGATCAATCTCTTGTTTGACTTGAGCCGGGCTCATATCTCGTACAATGGGACATCTATCCAGTAATGGCGGCCCATTTAAGTTCATATTGATAATGTTGGTAAAACTTTTAGGACGTTCTGGAAAACTTTGTTTCATCTGGCTTGTAAAATTGTCTTTGGACAATTGCAAGACAGGATTGGTTTTCTTTTCAAATCCAATGGTGGAATTCGATTTGGCACTCATTCCTTTTCCACAGAGCGATCCGGCACCATGTGAAGGAAAAACTTCAATATTGTCAGGCATTGCACCCAATTTATTATATAAAGAATTGTATAGATTTTGCGTTTGTTCATCAATTAATTCATCTCCAGCCAGATCTGGCCGGCCAATATCACCCACAAACATGCAGTCACCGGTTAAAACCATCCAGGGTTCCTGACTTCTGGACATATCTGTAACCAAAATTGACATTGAATGTGGTGTGTGTCCAGGTGTTTTTAGAAATTTAAGCGTCACATTACCAAAAGTCATTGTTTGATCTTCTTTTAAAGAAATGTGTTTAAATTTGACAGGAGTGTCTTCCATAAAACAAATTTCTGCCCCGGTACGAGATTGCAGCTCTTGATTCCCACTGACATGATCCGCATGGACGTGGGTTTCAAAAATGTGTGTAATTTTCATACCATTTTCTCTGGCCAAATCAATGTAAGTCTGCACATCTCTTTTTGGATCTACAACACAGGCTTTTTTTGCCATTGGGCATCCAATCAAATATGATAGACATCCCATACCATCCACTGTTATTTGTTTGAAATACATTTTTCTCTCCTTTTTTTTCTGAGATGGGTCAAGAAATAAGAAAATTATTAAAAAAATTGTTTGTTTTCTTCACTTACGATATTAAGGAATGCTCGAAAAATAAGCGAAACTCTTGCCGATAGCATCAATGTTTATAAACTCTGGTAAATATTGAAATACAATTTATCAATTATATGAAAAATTTGTACTTATGTCAAAGGATATTCAGAAATGCGCCTAATCTCTTTTTTTGGACCATAATGTAAAATATTTGTAAAAACTTTGTAAAATCAATAAAATTGCCTTGTTTTTCTTTTCGCTTAATATATAAGTTAAATGAATATGATCTTTTTATCAGGGTTTGTTTAGGAATGCTCGGAAAATTAGATGCTCATTTTTCCTGTTCGTACAAAAAAACAAGATTGTGTAGAGACGTAGCATGCTACGTCTCTAAAGTACAATTCCCCTAATATGAACATTTTATGAAATGGGACACTTATTCTTCGAGTATTCCTTAAAAAATTTGAGTGTAACCAAAACAGTCGGTAAATATTATTTATGACAATTATCGGAACCGAGTTCGTAGAGACAAGGTATGCCTTGTCTCTACAAGACAATTACTGAAAATTGAGCATAAAAAGTATTGACCGACAATTTTGGTTACACTCAAAAAATTTTCAGACATTAATTCAAGGAAACAATTATGAACCTACCTGAAAAAACAATTTTTGATTCAAAAATTGCACGATTTTTCTTATACTATTTGGCACGTTTCATTCTATTTGTTATGGGATGGCAGGTAAAAGGCGAGGCCCCTGAGGTCAAAAAATTTGTACTCATTGCTGCACCCCATACATCAAATTGGGATTATTTTTTTACATTACTGATGGCCTTTGCGTTGAAACTTCACATTTATGCCATGGGAAAAAAAGAACTTTGCGAAGGCATGCTTGGCAAAGTGATCATGTGGCTGGGTATCATCCCAATTGACCGGACAAAATCCAGCAATACAGTTGATTGCGCCATTGAAGCTTTTCAGAATAATGAAAACATGATAATGGTTATTCCGCCATCAGGAACGCGCGGTCGGGTCAAACGATGGAAAAGTGGTTTTTATTATATTGCATTAGGGGCTGGTGTACCGATCTCTCTAGGATATTTGGACTATGCAACCAAAACTGGCAGTACCGGTCCATTGTATACGCCCTCGGGAAATTATGAAGCTGACATGATGGATATCAAAAAGCATTATAAAAATTTTCAAGGCAGATATCCGGACATGACATTTCAATATTTGCCTGTTGAAGTGCCAGCCTGACAAATTTTTTAATGACGCAATACGATACCTGATGGCAAGGATTCACCAAAGATCATTTTTTCCTCGTTTTGTGAAACAGCAATAACCTTGGACAGATATTTTACATGGCTTTTTTCAGCCCCATGAGTTGTCAACCAGTCAATGATTGTCTGCTGAAAGGAATCGTCAAAATCGCGTTTGCGATCTCCAGTTTTGCGTGCCATCTGAGAAATAGCGGGAAAAATGGGTTTCATATTGCGCCATTCCTGTTTCATAATCCATTGAATCCAGGTTTGGAGCTTTGCTTTATGAATGACTCTGTCAACCGGCCCATACAGAAGTTCACGTGCGCATAAACGTGATAACGCCCACCAATGCTGTTGTTTTGCTTTTTTGGGCGTCATTTCATTGATCAGGCGATTTGCCCAATCCATTTTGTCTTCACTACTCAGACGTTCAAGATTTGCGATGGCCATCCATATTTCAATACGTTCCTGGGGCAAAATTCTGCGGCTGGCACTTTTTTTGGATTTAAATAATGGTTTTAAATCTTGCATGAATTGACGTTGTTGACCGGCAGTCAGTCCTCCGCTGGCACGCCGCCAAAAGATCCACCATTCACTCAATACTTGAGGATTTCTAGGATTTTGAGGCCCTGCCTTATATAATTTCCACAATTGAGAAATACGATGTTCATCCAGCGGATCTCCAAACCCGGGTCGAATAGCATAACCAGTAAGATTGAGCCATCTGCTTTCATGCTGGGGACTGATATTTCGTTGTTTTTTGAGTGAAATCATTAAGTCAACCAGATCTCGAAGCATACTCAATGGCCAATTTTCTTTTTGACGTGCAATAATTTCGCTTATTTGTTGAATGAGTTTTTCAGGGGAGGCATCAAGATTTGTTGAAAATACCCTGCGAACAGCATCGCGCACACATTCTAATTGAGATTCTTCAAGGGTTTCCAATGCCTGAATTTCTTTTTGTTTGATTTTGTCCCGCAATTCAAATCGGAGTTGCCATCTGTGGTCTGTTTGCTTTGCTTTGCACCAGATCACCAATGCGCCCAATTCGGAATATTGTGTTTCGATAACAATTGGAAGACGTTTCTGGATTGCGCTTTTGCCATATTGAATGACAGTTTGAAGAGAAGGAAGTAATGAAAAAGAATCATCTAATTGAAACATGTCACCCACACGATCTCCAGAGCGATAGCTGGAACTAAACAGATCAAATCGTACCGGTTGATTGGCAAGGACTTCAAAGGGAGTCTTCTCAAAATTGGTACCGCTGCCTTCCTCTTGACCGCGTTCAACAATACACATGGCCTGCTTTCCCTGTTTTGTGTCGATGCCCAAATAATACGAACGCGCACTTCCGCTGCCCACACGCACACCACGTCCCATTTTAACCAGCCCATAGTAAGCAGCACCCACTGCAACAGCCAAAAAAGGTTCTGGATTTTTTAATATCGATGGTGGCTGCGTCGCTTTCGCCCAGGATTGAATGGATTCACAGATTCGATTTTGAATCCATTCCGGTTTTAATGAGCCGCCATTAAATAAAATAACATCCGGTTGATACAAGTCTTTTGTCTTTATTAGATCCTTTATATCAGCTTGATGATTGACTAAAAATTTACACAAATGCTTTGTAATAGAAGGTTCTTGCTCGTAAGGCAGCCCAAACTCAGTAATTCCTTTGCGTTGTTTCTTACTCTCTGTTGTTTTCAAATCGTTCGATTCAACAATCGGAAAAAAACCATCCAAAACAGTTTTTTCAATTTCGTTTTTATCCAGATTGGATGACAAAGTACCTGCAATCAAGCTTCTACCTTCTCCAATAAGTGTAATTGTTTTTGATTCTGCGTTGTCTGATAAAATCGCTTCTTTGGCTTCACGACATTGATGGCATAAAGATTGCCATCGATCAAGGCTTAATTGATCGCCAGAGGATCCTTGCATTTTTTCTGCAATGGTTCGGGCAAGCGTGAGGTCAATATTGTCGCCCCCCAAAATGAGATGATCTCCTACTGCAATTCGTTCAAATCTTTGATTACCATCGATTTCCTGTAATGCAATCAATGTAAAATCTGTTGTCCCCCCGCCAACATCACAGACCAAAATAAGATTTCCCGGACTGACAAGGCGCTGCCATTCAGATTCATGACGCCCTAACCAGCTATAAAAAGCTGCAAGGGGTTCTTCAAGCAATACAACGTTGGCAATACCCGCAAGACGTGCGGCCTCGACAGTAAGATCTCGTGCGACTTCATCAAAGGATGCAGGTACAGTCAATATCACCAGTTGATGTTCCAGCCAGGCGTCTTCATCATCACCCATTCGTTCATTCCATGCCATGCGAATGTGATTGAGATAAGCAGATGATGCCTCAACCGGAGAGACTTTTCTGACACTTTGATCACTTCCCCAGGGCAGAATTGGAGACTTTCGATCCACTTTGCTATGACAAAGCCAACTTTTCGCAGACAGCACCAATCGAGATGGTACCTTTTTTCCATGATCTCTGGCATATGCTCCGGTCATTTTTGATGGACTGGTTTCCCAGGGTAAACGCGTGGATTCGATATCAATATCATATTCACCGGTAATATATAAAAATGATGGCAATATTGAAAGGCGGGATATCTCTCCAGGTGCAGTAATCTGTGGAATTCTAAATATTTGAATCTGTGGCTTTGCAATAGATTCATCGGATAGATCCACGTATGACACTGCCGAATTGGTCGTGCCCAGGTCAATACCAATAATGTAACGATGTTGTTTCACGATGTTCTAATATCTCCTTTGTAAATATCATTCCAAATTTTTTCTTGAATATTTGCGTTAATATATATATTGTTGATAACAATTCACCCTTTAAAATACAAGGAAATTTTTGTCTGACAAAAAGGAAATTCAATGAAGAAATTAAATAATAAATGTCAAAAGGTTTTAACCTTCTTGTGTATTTTGATATTACTGGCCTGCTCTCAGGATGATTCCAGCAATGCATGGGATTTCAATTGGGAACCTTCCTCCCAAAAGAATACTTTCTCTAAAAAAAAATCAATACAAATTGAAGAAAAATCAAAGACGCCTGTTCGTAAACAACGTTCATATGCGGATGAAGGGCCATATTTAATTCAAACGAAATGGCATCAGCACTATCCTTTTAATAAGGCGCTTCCCATGATTAATGGCCGACGCGTGGTGGTCGGATGCGTAAATATTGCACTTGCTCAAATCATGTATTACTATCAACATCCATTGCATGGTCATGGCGTTGTACATCATGACTGGAATGGTCAATCATTGACTGCTGTGTTAGATCGTCGACTGTATTGGGACAAAATGCCATTGCGCATTACACCAGATACACCCAATTATGCCATTGATGAACTGGCTGCATTGATTCGTGATATCAGCGTGATCAATCAAACACAATTTGGAGTGGGCCCTTATGCTCAATCTGGCGCTGCCTTTGACATGAACCGGTTTATATCTTATTTTGCCTTTTCCAGTGACATTCAGCAGGTGACTTCAGAAAAACCAAATTTTTTTGCTATTATTGACCGGGAGCTTGATGCCAAACGCCCGGTGCTGATCAGTCTTGAAGGGCAGCCAATCAATCACATGGCCATTGTTGATGGTAAAAAAAAACGTTTTGGAAAAACATTATATCATATCAATATGGGATGGGGCGGGCAGCATGACAGTTTTTATGATCTGTCACGCCCCCTTGTGCTGAAATCTCTTTCAGAACAACAAAGCATCGGCCAGACCTACCGCTTTACAGGATCGTTGACTGCGTATTATCCAATTAAACCCTGTAAACAGGTAACCTGTTCTTTAAATAACCTGGAAGTTTATGATCGAATCAGCGGTCACCACATTCAGGGGCAGTTTGATTCGGAAACAGATCAGGATCGTTATGACAATATTTTGTTAAAAGGGCCTACTGTGATTCAAGGTGATCGAGGTTTTTCAAATCAAGGTTTTTATATTCACATCTATGATCGTTTTCATCAACTATTAGGTTCAAGTTCTCCAAGTTCGAAAGCGGTTCAATATGATTTTGACCCGGGAGTTTACCATTTTATTGTTTCTTTATGCCAAACCACGAACTGCTATGAACGAACGCCGGGTTATACACAATATGATGTCCAGATCAATACCAACACGCTGACTTCATTAGAAAAAAAAGACATTGCAAACAATACCGGTTCGCCCATTATTGTCAATGAGTTAACAGATATTATTCTACCCAGAAATTTCAATCAACATACAATACGAATCAACGCCTATCATCCAATGGGATTGTCAGTCGAAAAAACTGTAACAATAGATTCTGCTAAACATGGAATTAAGGCTGTTATGAATGATCATTTCCTGGAAATTACCAATCGTCATACAGGCCATGTCTCTGATTCAACATTGTCAGTCATTGCAACATCAAACAATATTTCGACCCGGGTGGATTTTAATATCATGTTTTCAGGAAAACGTGTGTGGTTCGGCAGGCATATTGATATCCCTGGAACGTTTACCAGCCAGGATGACCAGAACACGCATCGTATTATTCTGGAAAAAGGATGCCGCTTATCGGGATACAATGGTTTTATGAATCAGGCTTTTTATATGAAAATATTAGATAAACAGGGGGAAACACTTGTAAATGCCACTGATCAGGAAATGGAATATTCTTTTGATCGGGGCATTTATCAGATTCAAACAGCTTTAAAAGTTGAAAATAAACAGCAGACATATCAGGGAGAATCCATATCTACCCGATTTTATCAATATCAACAAGGCCTTGGGGATCAATATGTCATTCATGCCTGGTGCCCGGAGTTCAGTTATGACCTTGATTTATTGGCTCAGGATAATACAGATTCCGGTCCAATATTTCAAAAACCACTCCAACCAATGATATTAAGCCCTGATTTTAAAGCCTTTTCCATTCCGATTGATGTGATCGACCCGGATGGTGATCCCATTCATTTAAGTACAGGTTCGGATCATCCAGACATTGAAACACGAATCAATAAACAGATGTTAGAAATTATCCCACACGCACCTGCAATTGGGATGAAAGCAGTTATCAGGCTAACAGCAACTGCTAACCATAAACAAAATAAGACCTCCTTTGTTATTTATATTGCCAGACATCGGATTGATTTGGGCAAACAGTTTGAAATCAAAGGTGTTTTTTCGGATCAGGATGATATCAATACGCACCCGGTGCTATTATCTGGAGGGTGTCAGATTTCAGGTAACAATGGTTTCAGTAATCAGGCCTTTTTTATTGAAGTTCTTGATAATCAAAATCAAACGATAATACCGGCATCAAAATATAAAATTCAAAAGTATTTTAATGGATTGTATTATCTCAAAACCCAATTGAAAAATGGGGGGCGATATTTTCACTACAATGAAAACATTAGTCAATATACCATTTCTGTTTTATGTCCAGATAGTGAAATGGATGAAAATCGCATTGATATGTATCTTTCGCCATACTTGCACCGGTGAATTCGAATCGGTCTATAACGTATTAAAAAGGAGTGGCTGATGAAAAAAGCGATCATCGGACAATCTGATTTTAAAAATATTCGAATCGCAAACGCATATTATGTGGATAAAAGCCTGTTTATCGAAGAAATCCTTGATTGCCCATATCAAGTCATACTAATCCCGCGTCCCAGGCGTTTTGGCAAAACGATTAATCTCAGTCTGCTCTATCATTTTTTTGAAAAAAGGGATCCGGACGAATCTACGTTTTTTGATGGACTCGCAATAAAACAAACATCTGTATTTCAAAAGCACTTTTCAAAATATCCAGTTATTTCGCTGACGTTTAAGGATATAAAAAATGAATCATTTGATGCTTCAATAATTAAAATTGCCAGGTTGATTCATGTCGTATTGCAGCAGCATAACTATTTGCTGAATTGGGAACATCTTTCACCGGTTGCCTCTCAACTATTTAACAAAATAATCAATCAAAAAGCAACCATTGAAGATTATGAAGACAGCATTCAAATATTAAGTAAAGAACTGGAAAAATATCATAACAAACAAGTTATTATTTTAATTGATGAATACGACACGCCCATTCACGCAGCATATATCAATAATTTTTACAATAAAATGATAGGCTTTATGCGCAATCTTTTGAGCGGTGCTTTCAAAGATAATTCCTGTTTATTTAAAGGCGTGATTACCGGAACATTGCGTGTTTCAAAAGAATCCATTTTTACAGGGCTGAATAACCTGGGTGTTTTCACCCTGCTTGAAGAAAACTTTAATGAATGTTTTGGCTTTACCAGAGATGAAGTTCAACATATTCTCAGTGATTTTGGTTTATCCAATCATTATGAAAATGTTCTAAAATGGTATGATGGCTATAACTTTAGTGATACTACAATTTTAAACCCCTGGTCAGTCATGAATTTTGTTTCCAGTCGAAAAAAAGTATTTAAACCTTTCTGGTTGAACACTTCAAGCATGGAAATGGTTGAAGAAGTTCTTACCCCTTATAACAAGATGCTTCGAGAAGAATTAAATGATTTAATTGAAGGTAAAGTTATTACAAAAACGATCTATGATAATATTGCCTTTGGAGATATAAAAGATTCAAAAAGTGATCTGATATGGAGTTTTTTGTTGCATAGCGGATACTTAAATGTTTTAAAAGAAGTTGAATACAGTTTAAGACGAAAATGTCAACTTCAAATACCAAACCTGGAAGTCAGAATAATTTATATTGAACTTGTTGAAAAATGGATAAAAAACCATATTGACCTCAGACAACTGGAAGCACTTCTCAGTTCCTTAAAAAATGGAAATATCACCCTGTTTGAGAAAAAGTTAAAAGCCACCTGCCTGGAAATAATGAGTTATCACGATTTTGGTGATTCCCCCGAAAAAGTCTATCATGCTCTTGTTTTAGGCATGCTGGTCTGGCTTTCCAATGATTATGAAATTCGTTCAAATCGTGAATCCGGATATGGACGTTATGATATTATATTTAAGCCAAAAGACATTGATAAAAAAGGCATTATTATTGAATTTAAATTAATTGATCAAGATGAAAATTCTGATGAAGTTTTAAACAGTGCATTAAAGCAGATTGATCATAAAAAGTATGACACAGAATTAAAGGCAGCGGGAGTAAATGATATCTTAAAAATTGCTGTGGGATTTAGAGGTAAATCAGTATATTTGAAAAAAGGAAGTGAATCCTGATGTGCATTTAATACAAGATAGTCGAAAAAATCCCATCTTTTCTGTATCAATTTCATCTGCGAAATATCGCATAAATAAGGAGGTTTTTAATGTATTTTGAACAAACAGGAAAAATAAATACAGCCGAAACGCTCACGCTTTCATATCAGCGCGCTAAAGAACTTGGTATTAACGAATTGGTTGTCGCTTCCACATCAGGCGAAACAGCGCTTGAGGCATATGAAGTTTTCAAAGATTTCCAAATTACAGTTGTGACCTACCATTGTGGTTTTAGAAAACCTTTTCAATCAGTGATGACACAGCAAATGCGCAACCGCCTCGAACAGAAAGGTATGCGCGTCGTTACTGCAACACATGCGTTATCAGGCGTTGAACGATCATTTGCGAAAAAGTATCAGGGGGTATATCCTGTTTTGCTAATTGCAGATACATTACGATTGTTTGGACAGGGCACTAAAGTAGCTGTCGAAATTGCAATTATGGCAGCAGATGCCGGCATGTTGACTGGTGATGATATCGTTTCTGTTGGTGGAAGCGGAAAAGGCGCAGATGCTGCTTTAATTCTTAAGCCGGTCAATCAATCGGATTTGTTTGATATGAGGATTCGTGAGATTGTTTGTAAACCAAGGAATTTTTGAGTATGGGGAACATCCTTAGGAACTCTCGGAAAATAACATCCCCATTTAGTATTATTTTTGAATTTTTGATGTTGAATTTGTAGATTTTATTTATATTCAAATTTTCAAATTTTTTTTAAATTTTTTTATTTTTTGTGTAAGAAATCTGAAAATTTCGTGTT
>Ga0272440_1000409_pt1 | contig 36705 bp, 28 predicted proteins | sample SSMMMBAug17_FD_192440 | JGI IMG/M metagenome (GOLD analysis project Ga0272440, IMG submission 192440) | Marine sediment archaeal communities from Little Sippewissett salt marsh, Falmouth, MA, United States - SSM-MMB-Aug17 | ecosystem: Environmental > Aquatic > Marine > Wetlands > Sediment ...
GTATGATGAACGTTTGGGGATTCTTCTCGGCTCCATTGCTTCAGGTATCTTAGGATTTTGTATTTTATATAAAGTCCTGGGGAACCGGGTAGGTGAAATACATCAAGAACAATAAGTAAGCGATCATAAATTTTCGGGTAGATCGTAGTAATCGAAATTCAACCAATGTCCGAAAATTTAAGAATCACAAAAAATTATTATTGGCCGAAACGATGATCAAGGCCCGTTTTTGTGTTGATCAGCCATTCAATCCAGTAAGTGCATGCGCACAAAGACAGTTTTTTGCTCACATGCATTATTCCTTCAATCAATGGATGACCTTGACAAATAGCGAAAATTCTTGTAAAGAATCCATATGAAATATACAAGTATAAACCATACAGTTGAACAATTGGAAAAAGCAAGCTATATTGCATCTAAAGAAATAGCAACAGTTGTTTTTCTTGCTTTTGTAACCCACAAGCCAATCCTTATTGAAGGACCTGCCGGTGTTGGGAAAACAGAGCTTGCAAAAGCTGTTGCATTTAATCTCAAGCGCCAGTTAATTCGACTGCAGTGTTACGAAGGATTAGACGAAGCCAAAGCGTTGTACGAATGGGAATATGCCAAACAATTGCTCTATACACAAATCGTTAAGGAAAAAATACACCATATCATTAATGATACGCATTCGTTACCCGAAGCAGTGGAACGAATTGCCGAGCAGGAAGATGCCTTTTTTTCGGAACGATTCATTCAATCTCGACCGCTGCTTGAGGCAATATCTTCACCCGAGCCGGTTGTATTATTGATTGATGAAATTGATAAATCAGATCCAGAATTCGAAGCATTTTTACTTGAATTATTAAGCGATTTTCAGGTGAGCATTCCTGAGATTGGCACCCGAAAAGCAGTTAACATACCTTTTGTTGTACTGACTTCAAATAATTATCGAGATATGAGTGATGCGCTTAAACGACGATGTTTGCATTTGTACATTGATTATCCAGACAAAACGCTTGAAACAAAGATCGTTCGCTTAAAAATGCCAGAAATTGATCAAAAACTGACTGACCAATTAATTGATGTCATTCGTCAAATTCGAACATTAGATTTAAAAAAACACCCATGCATATCAGAAACTTTAGATTGGGCAAAATCACTGGTTGCACTCAATATCAACACATTGTCTCACCAGGTGATTCGCGACACACTTAATGTCATTTGTAAATATAAGTCTGATGTAGATTGTGTAAAAGAAAAAATACAGTCGTTATGTTAATTTTAATTTTCTTGACATCTGCGTTTTTTTCAGAAATATTAGTCAGAATTAAATTTTATTTTTAAAGGAGAACCTGATTATCATGCCTTTATTAAGCATAGAGCAGGCAATTGATGATATACGTTTCGGAAAAATGGTAATTCTCGTTGATGATGAAGATCGAGAGAATGAGGGGGATTTAACCATTGCAGCAGAAAAAGTCACCCCGGAAATCATTAATTTTATGGCAAAATATGGTCGCGGATTGATTTGTTTGTCTATGACACCTGAAAAGTTAGATCAATTAGACCTTCCCTTGATGGTAGGAGACAATACGTCTCGTTTTCAAACAGGTTTCACAATTTCCATTGAAGCGCGGCGCGGTGTCAGTACTGGAATATCAGCCCATGACAGGGCAAAAACAATATTAACCGCCATTGCTGAGGATGCCAAGCCTGAAGATCTTGCGCGCCCGGGACATATTTTTCCATTGAGAGCCAGAAAAGGCGGTGTTATTGTTCGTGCAGGTCAAACAGAGGGTTCGGTTGATCTTGCGCGACTTGCAGGTTTGAAACCTGCGGGGGTCATTTGTGAAATTATGAATGATGATGGCTCAATGGCCCGCATGCCACAACTTCAAGAATTTTCAGAAAAACACAATATCGGTATTTGCACGATTGAAGACCTGATTGAATATCGCATGCGAAAGGAAAGTTTTGTTTACCGAGCCGCAGAAACAATTATTCCAACAACTTATGGCGGTGATTTTAAAGCCATTGTGTTTGAAAACCATATTGACGATTTATTAAACATTGCCCTGATCAAAGGTGAAATTGATCCTGAAAAGCCCACGTTAGTTCGTGTTCATTCGGAATGTTTAACTGGAGATATTTTTGGATCCATGCGCTGTGATTGCGGCGATCAATTGCATAATGCGTTGAAAACAATAGATAAAGAAGGCAGTGGTGTCTTGCTATATATTAGACAGGAAGGCCGAGGCATTGGACTCGTTAATAAAATAAAAGCTTACGCGCTTCAAGATCAAGGCCTGGACACGGTTGAAGCAAACGAAAAGCTAGGTTTCGCGGGTGATCTCAGAAATTATGGTATTGGGGCACAAATTCTTGTGAACCTTGGTGTGCGAAAAATGAGACTCATGACCAATAATCCCAAAAAAATGATCGGTCTTGAGGGCTATGGGTTGAGTGTTGTTGAACAGGTTCCCATTGAAATACCACCCAATCCACATAATCAAAAATATCTGGCGTGTAAAAAATTAAAAATGGGTCATCTGCTCAAATCAGTAGAAAGTGCGCCATAATGAAATAAAAGGACAGTTTATATGCAGCAAGTAATTGAGGGTCTATTATCTGCCAAAGGAAAAACGTTTGGATTGATCGTCAGTCGATTCAATGATTTTATTTGCGAACGTTTGCTAAATGGGGCGATTGATGCACTTAAACGAAATGGTGCAGATGAATCTGATATCACGATTGTCAAAGTTCCAGGTGCTTTCGAAATTCCATTGATTGCACAAAAAATGGCATCCAGCAAAAAATTTGATGCAATTATTGCCATTGGAGCGGTTATTCGCGGGGCAACATCACATTATGATTATGTATGCGCCGAAGTTTCAAAAGGGATTGCATCAGTCAGTCTGAATACCGGTACGCCGGTTATGTTTGGTGTGCTAACCACTGATACCATTGAACAGGCAATTGAGCGAGCCGGTAGTAAAGCGGGTAACAAAGGTTTTGAGGCAGCCATGGCTGCAATTGAAATGGTTAATATTTTGGATAAAATATGAGTACTGAACGTCGACGTCATCTGCGTGAACTTTCCTTACAGGCTCTTTTTTTTATAGATTCTGTTTATCCTGAAATACTTGGAAAACTTCCCAGGCGATCAATAATTCACAGCCACGATATGTCGCGTAATCATCTCAATCCACCTGAACCGCGGTTAAAAATTATCAGAGCAGGTGTTCGAAAGCGAATTGTCAATAAATCAAAGACATTTGAAGCCAATAGCGATCCATTGCCTGAACAACGACCACTGTTAAAAGATCCAGAAAGAGTGGAGCTAGGTAATAAAATCCTTGATGGTTTTTGGCAAAATTTTAAACAAACCACTAATGGACAGGATTTCTTTTTATTGTTGACACGAGGGGTGATCAAACAAGTTTCTACAATAGACAAAAAAATTGAACATTACTCCAGTAACTGGAAACTTGATAGAATGACCTGTGTAGACAGGAATATCCTCCGAATTGCAGTATTTGAAATCATCTTCTGCCCTGACATTCCCTATAAAGTATCGATCAATGAAGCCATAGATATTGGAAAAGATTTTGGTACAAAAGATTCCGGCTCCTTTCTAAATGGGGTGTTGGATAGTGTACGACTTTCCATTGAAACAGAGTGAGCAAACAAAAAATGGAAGAATTTTATTAGGGAAATCTGAATTCTATTCATGATTTCCTATTTTTTTTATGAAAGAGGATCAATCTCATGAAATCAAACAACATCATTCTTTCAGCCGATGATTTACCCCGTCAATGGTACAATATTCTGGCTGATATAAAACTCAACCCGCCTTTGGGTCCGGATGGCAATCCAATTAAACCGGATGATCTGGCCCCGGTATTTCCAATGAACCTGATTGAACAGGAAGTGAGTGATCAACGATGGATCGATATTCCTGAACCCGTTCTGGATGTCCTTTCAATCTGGCGTCCGGCTCCTCTTGTTCGAGCGCGTGCTTTTGAAAAAGCACTGGGTACTCCGGCAAGAATTTATATTAAAAATGAAGGAGTCAGTCCACCGGGGAGTCACAAACCGAACACTGCTGTTGCACAAGCCTATTACAACAAAGCATTTGGAATTCAAAATATTACCACTGAAACAGGTGCTGGCCAATGGGGAAGTGCGCTATCCTTTGCATGTAGTCAATTTGAATTAAAATGCAAGGTGTTTATGGTACGTATCAGTTTTGATCAAAAGCCTTATCGAAAAGCCATGATGCAAACATGGGGGGGAGAATGTATTGCCAGCCCAAGTCCTGAAACAAAGGCTGGACGAGATATTCTGGAAAAAATGCCTGATACGCCCGGTAGTCTTGGAATTGCAATCAGTGAAGCCATTGAAGCTGCGGTGAGTGACACCAGCGGTAAAACCCGATACTCACTTGGCAGTGTGCTGAATCATGTCATGCTTCATCAAACAATCATTGGATTGGAAGCCAAAAAACAATTGGAAATGGTCAATGACTATCCCGATATTATCATTGGTTGTGCGGGTGGTGGAAGTAACTTTGCTGGTTTGGCTTTCCCATTTATATTGGACAAAAAGAATGGAAAAGATATTCAAATTTATCCAGTAGAACCGAAAGCCTGCCCCACAATGACCCGTGCACCATTTGTGTATGATCATGGTGATACCGCAAGGTATACGCCGCTGTTACCCATGCACAGCCTCGGCCATAATTTTATCCCTCCGCCAATCCACGCGGGCGGCTTACGATATCATGGCATGGCGCCGACTGTCAGCCAACTGATCATGGACAATATTTTAACGCCAAGATCGGTTTCGCAAATCGAATCGTACAGGGCGGGTGTGTTATGGGCCAGAACAGAAGGTGTTATTCCTGCGCCTGAAACAACCAATGCCCTGGCTTGTGTTGTAGAAGAAGCGCTCAAAGCAAAAGAAGAAGCGAAGGAAAAGGTAATTGTCGCAAATTTTAGTGGACATGGATTGCTTGACCTTGGTGCCTATGATAGATTTTTTTCAGGCGAATTAACTGATGTTTCATTACCTGATGACGATCTTGTTAAGGGGCAAAATGCGTATAAAGATAACCCAAAACCTCAAGTTTTCAATTAGTTGTATATTTTAGATAGATGACAGATCTCGTGTATTGGAATTTAAAAAGTTTTATCCCAGGACGCTGCTCGGTCAGCGCCCTGGGCTGATATATCGCGCCATTCAAGGCTAAAACGTCTCCCTTTTGTTAGAATGCGCCCGCTTTCCGGCTAAAGCTCAGCACAAATTTGAAAAAAAAGAGTTTATATGAAAATTTCATGCCATGATTATCAACAGGTTTCAGTGTGATAACCGACATTCAGTTTATGCATATTGCATTAGACGAGGCCAAGCAGTCCAGACGAATCAATGAGGTTCCAGTTGGAGCGGTTCTTGTTCAGGACCAAACAGTCATTGCAAGGACACACAACAAAACGATATCGCTTAATGATCCAACAGCCCATGCTGAAATTCTTGCAATTCGTGAAGCGGGGAAAAAATTAAACAATTATCGACTGCCCGGACTAACGCTCTATGCCACACTTGAACCATGCATTATGTGCATGGGCGCATTAATTCATGCGCGAATACTTCGCATTGTCTTTGGTGCCAGAGATCTCAAATGGGGCGGATGTGGTTCAGTCTATCATATGGAAAATGATCAGCGACTGAATCATCAAATCCAGGTAAGCAGTGGCATTTGTGAAGACGAATGCCGGCATATCATACAATCTTTCTTTCAACATAAGAGAAAAAAAAATGGATAAACAGTTTGTAATCGATTCGTTCAATACCCATAATTCATGGCGATTATTTAAAATTATTGGAGAATTTGTTGAAGGAATCGAAAATCTTCAGGATATCGGACCGGCAGTCAGTGTTTTTGGCTCTGCCCGGCTGAGTGAAGATAATCCCAATTATCAAAAAGCGGTGGACATTTCTGAACGTTTTGTAAAAGAAGGTTTTGCAGTGATTACAGGTGGTGGCGGTGGAATCATGGAAGCTGCTAATCGGGGTGCAGCAAATGCAGGTGGTCCCTCTATTGGATTGAATATTAAACTACCAATGGAGCAAATCCCCAATGATTTTTCAAACTTGAAATTAGAGTTTAAATACTTTTTTATCCGAAAATTCATGTTTGTTAAATATGCAATGGCATACATTATTTTACCTGGCGGTTTTGGTACGCTTGATGAGCTTTTTGAAGCGATAACACTCATTCAAACCAAGAGAATAAAACCCCTACCTGTCATTCTCGTCAATTCTGAATATTGGAGCGGTCTGATACAATGGGCAAAAGATACCATGCTCACCCATAATTGTATAAGTAAAGAGGACCTGGAAATTATTGAAATAATGGATGATCCTGAAGAAATTGTACGTTATGTAAAAAAAGTAGTCATTATATGATCAACCTGCCTTCAAAAGTGATATTGACTGAGGTTGGACTGCGGGACGGATTTCAAAATCTGCCCGGTATCATACCCACCTCAATGAAGATTGATATTTTATCACGACTCATTGATGCCGGAATCAAGCGTATTCAAATTTGTTCATTTGTTTCATCAGTGATTGTTCCGCAAATGGCAGATGCAAAACAATTATGCCAGGCATTACCAACATTGAGAGAACCACAAATAACGTTTTCTGCCCTGGCATTAAATATTCAAGGTGTTGAACAGGCTTACGACTGTGGACTTGATCAAGTAGATGTCTCCATCTCTGCCGATCCGGTTCATAGCAAAAAAAATACAGGCATGGAGCTTGATCGTGCGCGCAAATCCATGAAAAAAATGATTCAACGTGCCAGGCAATACAATATGAAAGTTTTTGCAGGTATTCAATGTGCTTTTGGGTCTCCATTCAACAATAGCATTCCTGATGAGCGAATATATGATATGACTTGTGAAATTCTTCAAGAACAGGTAGATGCCTTTGGTTTATTCGATACAAGTGGCATGGCAACACCATCCAGAATAAAACGATTACTGGATATGTTGCTTCCAAGAACGAAATCTCTACCATTTTTTTTTCATTTTCATGACACAAAAGGTTTTGGTGATGTTAACCTGATCATAGCAATGGATTATGGCATTAATTGGTTTGATACCTCATTTGGCGGATTAGGAGGTTGCCCATTCATACCTGATGCCCGTGGCAATATCGCCACTGAACATATCGCCCTGTTATTGAATGATTTGGGCATTGAAACAGGAATTGACATTGACAGTGTTCATTCCTGCTACGAAACAGTGGCGAACTATCTTGGTAAACATCGTCATCGTTTATGAGAACAGTATGAAAATAAAATTGTCCTTAAAACATTATTGTATTCATACAGCAGCCAAAAAATATCAGGATCGGGCAATCTATCAATATTTTAAGAAATCACAATCAAGCAAGGCTCACGTTGAGAAAGAAATTGACAATCTTAAGTTTTTTTTAGAAAATGCTGACGTGGGTCAAATTCGATCCAAATATCCGGAATTAAGTGGTAAAAACAGACTCGATGCGATACTTACTATTGCAGATCAACCGAAAATGTGGCAAATACAATTTATGGATAAAATTGTCGATGTCATATGGAAATGAAATACAGGTGTATCATGAAACCAACTGTTTTGTTGATTGTGCTGATCATTCACAGCCTTGTTCCTCAATTAATATTTGCAAGCGGTCTTGATAATGAAGATCGCATTTATGTTGTTCAGGAAAAAGTTTTTCATCGTTATCATGAAATTGGTATTTTGATACCTTATATCCCTGATGATGAGTTTTTTGATTCATTTGGAGTGAGCGCCAATTATCTCTATCATTTCAATGATGTTCTCTCCTGGGAAGTTTTCCGGGGCGCATGGATGATTAATCAGGACAAATCAATTCGTGATGACATCCAAAAGTCCTTAAATATTACACCCACATACTATGATGAACCCTCATATATGGTTTATTCTCACCTGTGGTTCAGACCATTGTATGGTAAAAGTGCTGTATGCAATAAAAAAATCATATTTCATGAAACAGGTTTTTTTGTCGGTGCAGGCTTAATTGGTTATGATCGAATACATAGTTTTTCAAATGACACCAATGATAGCGCATTATCATTAAGTTTTGGGCTATGTAAAACCTTTTTTCTTAATTCTTTTTCAAGTATTTCAATACACATTCGTGATTTGATGCATTTCAAGGAAGATCAGACCGAAAATCGCATTAGTTTGGAAATAGGTTATAGCTTTCGTTTTAATTTAACACCTAGAAAGAAATTGCGAAATAAGCAGGATTTAAATACATTTAATCATTTTATTAAGGAAAGCTCTGACAAATAACTTTCCCATTTATTGATATTGTTCGTTTTAAGGTAATTGAAGAGACGTAGCAGGCTCCGTCTCTTCACGACCTTCTTATATTGAACGATCAAGAAAAATGAGTATCTTATTTACAGAGCATTCCGAAGTAATGATTTTAAATAATTAGGTTTTTCAATTATTCTTTAATTAAGGAGAAATAAATGAGCATTAAAAACTTGAGTGTTAAATGGAAAATTATCGGCATGTCTGCCATTGGATTAATTATTGTTTCATTGTTTATGGTTAATAACAATATCAATGAAATAAAAAAATCTGCAGAATTATCAATTTTAGGAAAAAGCAAAACAGTAGTTGCGATGGCTGAAGCCTCTCGTAATGAAATGGCGAGAAAGCTTGAAATAAATGTTATCAAACCTTTTAATGAATTATCTCCAGACATCCTGTTGGAAGCTGTGCCTGTTATTGCTGCAATTAAAACAGCAAAATTAAATGCCACGAATCTGAACTATCATTTTCGCGTACCAAAGATCAGCCCACGTAACCCACAAAATACGCCCACACCACTTGAACGTCGAACATTACAACAAATGAAACAAAAGAATCTAGATGATTTTGTTATCAAGGAAGAAAACCAAATCAGGTATTTTCGTGCCATTCGTTTAACAAAAGACTGTCTTTCCTGTCATGGAAATCCAAAAGGCTCAAAGGATCCATTGGGCGGGATTCGTGAAGGTTGGAAGGTTGGTGAAATACATGGTGCATTTGAGATCATTTCTTCTCTTAAGGAAGTACAAGCAACAGTTAAAGCAACAATAATAAAGAAATCTCTCGTGTCCCTTGGCATCCTGATTCTTGTTTTTGCAGTTGTATGGTTTTTTACTCAAAAGTCAGTCATTGATCCGCTGGGAAAAGCCAACCATTTTGTAGGTTCAATATCTAGCGGCGATCTTTCTCAACAAATAACTCTTGATCAGAAAGATGAATTTGGACAAATGATTGGAGCTTTAAAAGAGATGTCATCCAGTCTGAACAAAATGATTACCAATATCCTGCATGCCAGTGATGATTTGAGAGGATCGTCAGAAAGGCTTCAAGGTATTTCACAAGGACTCTCAACAAATGTTCAAGACACACAAACCAAATCCGATCATGCCAGCCAATCTGCATCAGAAATGAGTAATAATATGGATTCCATTGCCGCTGCTGTTGAAGAAACATCTACCAATGTATCCATTGTTGCTGACTCAGCAGAATCTATGACAAGCACAATACATGACATTGCCCGCAATACTGAACATGCACGTCAGATTACAGAAGATGCCGTATCTCAGGCAAGAAATGCTTCTGATCAGATCAATAAATTGGGAAACTCTGCTCAGGAAATCACAGTGGTGACCGAAACAATTAATGATATTTCCGAACAGACAAATCTTTTAGCGCTTAATGCAACAATCGAAGCCGCTCGCGCAGGTGAAGCTGGAAAAGGATTTGCTGTTGTTGCCAATGAAATTAAAGAATTGGCCAAACAAACCAGTTCGGCCACTGATGAAATCAAAGATAAAATATTGGGGATTCAAGGTGCCATTGACTCCACTGTGAATCAAATTGGAATCATTCTTCAAGTGATTAACAACGTCAATGAAATTGTATCAACAATTGCATCATCAGTTGAACAACAATCTACAACGACTCAGGATATCGCTAACAGTGTGCTTCAAGCATCGGAAGGCATCAAGGAAGTCACCAGGAATGTGAATCAGGCGTCAAAATTTTCTAGCGATATTGCAAAAGATATTGCAGAGGTCAACAGAGCCGCCGGTGATGTTAAAACCCGAAGTCAGGATGTTGACAGTAATGCCATAGAATTAAATAATTTTGTTGACAATATCAAACAAATGCTAACCCGATTTAAACTCAGCTAATTATTATTAATGTGGGTATTTCAATTTTTTGTCGATAAGTCAGAATAATTATTGATCGCATCCTGAAATATGGCTCGAAAAAACGACACTTTAACTGAAATCATGATTTCAGTTAAAGTGTTAACGACGTTTCAGCAAAAATGAAGGATGCAAGTATATTCAAGGAACAAGTTATGAAAATCGATTCATTTATCCGCATGGGAACAATGCTTTTTGTTTTGACTTTGCTGGCACATACAATTTATGCCGGCCCCATACCAGATACCGGACAACGTCAATCCTATACAGAAATTAATGGGGAAGATTCTACTTACTTGATTAATCCACAGACATTTACCAAATTAGACCACTCTGGAAATACGCTGAGTTCACTGGCAGAATCCTGGGCGATGGTTCGTGATGATGTTACCGGATTGATCTGGGAGGTCAAAAAGTCAGATCAAACTATTCAGGATAAATCCAGGCAATTTTCCTGGTATGATCCCAGTGATATTACAAATGGCGGATATTCTGGCACAAATACTGATGGAACAGACACAAATGACTATATTCGAACGCTTAATACCCATGCTTATGGTGGATTTACAGACTGGCGCTTGCCAAATATACACGAATTGGCCACATTGCTGAACATGGGCAAGACCAATAATGGAATTCAAACCCAATTTTTCCCCAATACAATGAATGGGGGCTATTGGACATGTACAACATATGCAGACGCTTCCCAAAAAGCATGGCATATTTCTTTTGTTACTGGAAAGAATGCATATGATGACAAATCTAAATCAATGTATGTTCGTGCTGTTCGCAACGAAATGCCTGATAATGCACTATCTAGATTTGTCAACAATACAGATGGCACGGTTACTGACACTCTCACAGGTTTAATTTGGCAACAAAATGATATCCAAGAACGTATGACCTGGGAAGAAGCCTTGACGCAGTTTAACACATTATCGCTTGCCGGCCACACCGGTTGGCGTATGCCAACACGTGAAGAACTGCGATCCATTGTCGATTATAGCAGGATAACACCATCAATATATATTAATGAATTTCCAAACACTGTTTCGAGTAATTATTGGACTTCCACTGCACATCCATTTCAAGAAAATTATATTTGGTGTATTCATTTTTATAATGGCAATGATAATTATCAATCCAAAAACAATCAGTACTATAGTCGTGCTGTCATAGGTGGACAAGATCTATCTGACTCAAGTAAAGTTCATATTATTTCTCCTGCTCAAGGATCTATATGGGAAAAAGAGACGTCAATGAATATTCAATGGCAACATGACGACCTTGGTCAGGGAAAAGTAGAAATTTCCATTTCAAGGGATGGCAGCCTATTTGAGTTGATTACTAAAACAAATAATAGTGGTCAATTTACCTGGGATAAAATTACAGGGCCGGTCTCTCCCAATTGCATGTTACGCATAAAACCGGATATAAACCCGAATGAAGCAAATATCCAATCATTTTTTAGAATTATTACCACAAAGATGCCTGTTCTTGAAGTTTCTCCAACAACAAAAGAAGTCTCCCCATTTGCTGGCAGTTTTTTTCTTTCAATTATCAATAGTGGCATGTCAATAATGGACTGGAAAGCAAAAACAGTTGAAACGTGGATTCATATTGATGAAAACAATGCGATGGGAACAAATAATTATTCATTGGAAATTAAATATGATGATAATGCGGGTGATGCCAGAACCGGCTATATTGAAATTTCTGCACCTGATACAATGAATAGTCCACAAACAATTGCAATCAATCAGCAAGCAGGTTATCCGGTCATTGATGTGTCTCCGACAAGTCATACCATTTCTGCAATTGATGATTCGGCAATATTTACGATTTCAAACGCAGGCACAAAATTCCTGGTCTGGACGGCAATGCCACTTCAAGATAGTTGGCTGAGCTATCTTGGTAATCCAAGCGGCACGGATTCCGGTAAAATTACTGTGAGCGTTGAACGTAATTATGGACTTACCAGAGAGGCAAAAATATATATTTCAGCACCCGGCGCAGCCTCAACTTCTGTTACGATCACGCAAACAGCCGGTTTTCCGATGTTAAAAGTTTACCCTGAGTCACAGGAAATTTCCGCTGAAAGTGGCACGATCGAACTACAAGTATCGAATATAGGCGCCGGCAATATGTCATGGAACGCCAAATCATTAACTGATTGGCTGATCATTAATACCGGTTTTTCAGGAAACGATAAAGGCATAATTAGGATAAGTTCTCAGGCAAATGATTCATTGGAAAGAACGGGTATCATAAAGGTGACAACCGATGATGGCCAGGCGATTGAAGTCTCCATTAAGCAGAAACCAGGTCAACCGGTCTTGATGGTTTCTCCAGAAGAATATCGGGTGTCTGGTCAGGCAGGCTCTGTTTCTTTTACCATAGCAAATGCAGGCAGTGGAATTTTGGAATGGTCGGCAGTATCCAATGCAGAATGGCTAACAATTATTAAACCCAGTACCGGCATCCAGCAAGGATTCATTCGGGTAGAATATTCACAAAATATTTCATCTCAACGCTTTGGTTTGATTACTGTTTCTTCGACAGCTTTGGCACATACTCAAACACGTGTCTCAATATATCAGGATGCATTGGAAGGTTATCTTCCGACAGATTGGGAGTATAACCCTAAGAATTTTCAGTATCAATGCATGCTTGTTGCTGCGGTTTACAATAATAAGAAACAGCCGATGGTTCATGACAATGACATCTTGGCAGCTTTCATCAATGGTGAATGTCGCGGTATTGCCAATCCACAGGATAGTCCTTTTGGAAAATTGTATTTTTTACAAATATGGAGCAATACACAGAATGATGCTGTTTCATTCCAGTTTTTTGATGCAGATACGGGCACCATTTTTAGCCAAATCAACGAAAAAATAGTCTTTGGGGTGAATGCATCTTTTGGCTCCATGTATGCCCCATTTGAAATTAACATTACTGAAGTAGATATTAATATTCCCCTTAATAGAGGATGGAATTGGGTCAGCATGAATGTTCGTGCAAAGGATATGCGACTAAACAGCTTATTGGAATCGATAAATGGCCAATGTCAAATTGTGGTGGGGCAAAATGGCTTCTCAGAGTATTATGGAGAAAAATGGTATGGAACAATTGAAGAAATCGACCCCACACAAATGTATCTGATAAAAATGTTTAATATGCAGACATTAACATATTCAGGAGATCCGGTATACTATGACGATATTGCCATTCAACTTGACAATGGATGGAACTGGATTGGCTATTTGCCATTTTTTGAAATGGATATCAATATTGCACTCAAATCACTTGGTAGTTCAGCAGATCGAATTGTCGGGCAGGAAGGATTTTCTGAATATAGTGAAGCCTGGTGGGGCGGCCTTACAGTTTTGAAACCATGTATGGGGTATCAGATTCAGATCAGTGAACCATCAGTACTGGTTTACCCCCGACTTGAAAACGCAACCAAAAGAAAAGCGAATCAAAGGCGGTACCATCATTTATCGGATCAATTTGGTCAGTATCAATATCAAGCATGCCTGACAGTGCAACTCAAACATAACAACCAGATTCTTAAACCAACCCCACAAGATCGTCTCATTGCACTTTCAACATCTAATGAGATAAGAGGAATCGCCACACCCAAACAGGTCTTGGGCAAATCGTTATTTTTCTTGCAGGTATGGCTGCAATCACACAATGAAAAAATTAAATTTCAATATGAACCCGCTTCAGGGCATTCATCACTAAAATCGACAGAATCCATAACCCTAGAAGCATATGATGTTCGAGGTGGGTTAGAAACGCCATTAACATTAAATGTCAAACAAGATTACCTTAAATCAGTGATTGAAATTTTACAAATCCTTTCAGGTGGTCATTAATGGCATCCATCGCTCAAAAGCTATTGAATTGGTTTCAAGTCAATCACCGGAAACTGCCCTGGAGAACAACCGATGATCCTTATGCAATATGGGTTTCTGAGGTTATGCTGCAACAAACGCAGGTAAATACAGTAATACCTTATTATGAACATTTTCTGAAACAGTTTCCTGACATAACAACGTTGGCCAAATCCAATCAGGACCATGTACTCAAATGCTGGGAAGGATTGGGATATTATGCGCGGGCCAGAAATTTTCAAAAAGCATCACAAATTGTTGTCCAACAATTTTCAGGAAAAATACCATCAGATCCGCTTATTTTCAGACAACTCCCAGGTGTCGGTGATTATATAAATGCGGCAGTCCAAAGCATCGCATTTGGCCACAGACTGGCTGTCGTTGATGGTAATGTTCGTCGCGTACTTTCACGATTGTATGAAATGCCTGAATTTGTCAATGACAACAAATATTCAAAAACGTTTGCAAAAAAAGCGCAAACGCTTCTATGCAATAAATATCCAGGAAATTATAACCAGGCAATTATGGAGCTTGGTGCATTGATTTGTTCTCCCAGAAATCCGCAATGTGTCAATTGCCCTCTATCACTTGATTGTCAGGCATTGATTCATGATACAGTTTCGGTTTTTCCCAGGCGAAAAAAAACACCGGTGATTCCCACAGAAAATTGGGTTGCCGCAGTCATTCAAAAAGATAACAGGTTTTTGCTGACCCAGCGGAAAACAAATGGTTTTCTGGGCGGCCTGTGGGAATTCCCGGGCGGAAAAATAATGAAAAATGAACCCCATCAAGAAGCATGCTTGCGACATATTCACGAACAACTTCAGATAAATATACAGATACAACAACATGTCGCTCAAATAAAACATACATATACACATTTTAAACAACTAATGGATGCCTTTTTATGCCAATACCATTCTGGTTCAGTTAATCTTAATGGTCCAATTGATTTCAAATGGATAAATTGGACAGATATAAATCAACTTGCCATGCCCAAATCAAATTTGAAATTATTAAAAAGCATTGAAAAACAATTATGATTTCATTTTTCAACTATATTATTAATAGGTTATAATCATCACCGCCTTTAACCGAATCAAATATGAAGACAAGCCCATTTTTTTTTCAAAAAAAAATATATGATGATTGTTTATCCATATAAATTGTGTTATTAATAAACAATAATTGAAATTTGGGATTTATATCATTATTTTTTCGTAGTTTATGAAATCGGATGTTGAAAAAAAGGAGGAGCATTAATGGAAGAAACAAAAAGATCCGGTGGCAAATGGCGCGTACGTATTACTTTGCCGGTAATATTCATTACGCTGATAACTGCAACAACTCTATTTATTATCTTTTTGAACTATTATTCGACAAAACAATCGGTATACGCCATTGCAGATGACTTGATGACTAAAATCAGTGAACATGCATTGGAAAAGACGCTTAATCATTTAGGACCTGCTGGGAAACTCGTAAAACTAAACGCGTTGTCTTCTGATGGTGGAATTTTCAATTCTGATTTTAATCAAAAAATTGAAGATTTTACCAGGCAGCAGTTGAAATGCTTTCCACAGTTTTCTATGGTAAATTTTGGAAATGAACGGGGTGATTTTTGGATGACAAAGCGGATGCCGAATGGAAGTGTGAGTACTAAAATTGTAGCGCGTTTGGATACGTCACCAACTTGCGAAAAATTGGTAAAAAAAGGCCGAGAAGAAATGCCAAATGAAACTGATGCAGATAAAGCCGACATTGCAAAAACAGTTGAATCCTGTATTAACACGAGATGGCTTCACAGAAACATTGAAGGCCATGAGATTAGCAATATTGAAGAGCCGCATGGTTGTTATGATCCGCGTATCAGGCCCTGGTATAAAGGTGCAAAGTCAAAACAAAGTTTATTTTGGACCGATGTTTATGTTTTTTCATCTGATCAAAAACCAGGAATAACTGCATCCATGCCAATTATGAAAGATGGGCAATTCCTTGGTGTCACAACAATTGATATTGCGCTTGAAGAACTATCAATGTTTTTGAAAAAATTAAAAATTGGAAAAAATGGGCGTGCGTTTATTATCAATTCCAAAGGCAAAACTGTTGCCCTCCCAAATCTTGAAGAAGTTAGCAAACAAGATTCTTTAACAGGCAAGGTCAAACTGAATACCATTACAAATATTTCAGATAAAGCGATTGTATCATCATTTTCAGGTATTCAGAGCAATATGGGCATTTCGTCCGGACAAAACTTGAAAATGACTAAAAAAATATCTTTTACCTACTCACATGAGGGAGAAGGATATTTTGGATTATATAAACCATTCCCCTCTCAATATGGATGGGATTGGATTATTGGTATTATTGTACCTGAAAATGATTTTATGGCCAGTGTCAAACGAAATACAGTAATTGGTTTTGCAATATCATTTTTCTGTTTGGTTTGTGTGTTATTGTTAAGTGTTCTCATTAGCCGTAAAATAACGAACCCATTAGATCAATTATCGGCAAACGCTGAAAAAATCAGACAATTTGAATTAGATGAAGGCGCTGAAGTTGAAACTGCTTTTGTTGAAATTACGAAAATGGCAGATTCTTTTGAAAATATGCGGACAGGGCTGAAATCTTTTGGCAAATTTGTTCCTGCAGATCTGGTGCGTTATCTTATCAGTTCTGGTCAGGAAGCCGAGTTGGGTGGTGATAATCAAGAATTGACGATTTATTTTTCAGATATTGTCAGTTTTACATCAATATCTGAAAGTATGCCTCCAAAAGAACTGGTTGTTCATTTAGGTGAATACTTGAGTGAGATGAGCAATATTATCCAGGATAATAATGGTACTGTGGATAAATACATTGGTGATGCTGTGATGGCATTTTGGAATGCACCGCGACGCGTTCCCAATCATGCATATCTCGCATGCCGTTCAGCGCTGCAAAACAAATATCGTCTACGCGAATTACGTAAAAAATGGGATGCTGAAGAATTGCCCCCATTCAAAGCGCGCATTGGCTTGAATACCGGCGAAGTTGTTGTTGGTAACATGGGATCAGAAGCGCGACTGAATTATACAGTTATTGGTGATGCTGTCAATCTGGCGAGTCGTTTGGAGGCCATATGTAAGATGTATGGTGTTGAAATTGTTATCAGCGAATTTACATACGCTTTGGTCAAAGATAAAATGGTGGCACGACTTCTGGATTGTGTTTCAGTTAAAGGCAAGAAACAGGGAGTATCGATTTATGAATTAGTTGCTGAAAAAGGTGAACAAGAACCTGATTATCCAATGGAATTTATAGAGACTTATGAATCAGCATTTAAGCTTTACATTGACAAACAATGGGATAAAGCAACAGAGTTATTCAAAAAAGCAGATCAAATTGTTGGTGGTGGAAATACTTCATGTTCACTCTTTATCGAACGTTGTGCCATATTTAAATCAAATCCACCCCCGGAAAACTGGGATGGTGCTTTTGTTATGACAACCAAATAATACATGCCATTCTTCATTGATTGAAAATATTTTTTAATCAATGAAGAATGCCCAAACTAAAATATCGTGGCTTATGGCCAGAAACCTAACGATGCCAAGGAGGTAAAATAATGATTCGTAAACCTGCATCAAAAGTTCGCAAACCTTCAGGTAAACCGATGAAACGTAAAAGCGCTCAGGGTGCCGGAAATTTCAATACCAAGACATTCCATAAAGGAGAAAATATTTTTAAGGAAGGTCAACAGGCAGTTGATGCGTACCTGATTAAAAAAGGAACTGTTCAAATTTATAAAGTGGTTGATAATCAACGTCAGGTTCTGGCGAATTTGACACCCGGTCAGATATTTGGAGAAATGGGTGTTATCAACCATGAGCCCCGTATGGCAAGTGCAATGGCGCTAGAATTTACTGAGCTCGTCAGTATTGATGAAAATACCATAAACATGACATTGAAACAATCACCGCCTGTGATTAACTCACTTACAAAACTACTTATCCAGCGTATACGTATCCAGGCTGAAAAATTATATAATAAAGAAGAGCAAGGCGCAGATGTATTCATGGCAACCTGTACTTTGCTTGAAATCATGTCCAAAGGCAGTGGAGGGGATTCAATAAACTATGATGAATTATGCAATAAAATGAAAAGCATGACACCGGCATCACAACTGGATATGGATCGCGTCATTATGCAATTGTTTAAAATCAATCTCTTATCCATAGAAAAAGCAAAAAATAAAATTGGCTCAGTCAAAGTGAATGATGTTGATACTTTTCTAAATACCGCTTCTGGTTTTTATGAAAATTGGAATCAGGGCGAAGAAGCCGAGCTGGAATATCTGGATATTTACGATTTTGCTAAAATGGTAAAATCAGAACCTGCAAATATTTACAAAAAGCTTGCAGCTGAAGAAGTTCCTGAAAATCTATTCTTTTTCCATCAAACAGGCTTAAAAGACTGGGTAAAAGAAGTGGGCGAGGAATTTTTCCAGAAAATCAAGAAAAAACGCAAAAAGATTGAAGAAATTGATTGTGTGGATGATGTTGTTGTTGTGGATAATAATACCTTACAGCAGGCATTCTCCAAGATCGGTATTAATGCGGTTGGATTTGTCCTTTCAAAAGCTGGTGAAGATGCAAAGAAACGTATTATGAACAATCTTGGCGGCAAGATGCGACAGGTTATTGAAGAAGAATTTGGTGAAGATCGTGAAGTTGATGAGATTGAAGCTGATGAAGCTGAAGAAGAATTTATCAAAACAATCAAGATTATCAAAGGTGTTATTAAAGAAGATGATGCGGAAGGTGGTGAAGAAGAGAAGAAAGAATAGTTCGACCATTTATCCTCCGGCTGGAAAAAGTATCTATTACTATTACCAGCCGGAAAAATATTTGCCACAGTATTTGTTGTTCCCAGGCAAATCAAATTAACAGCCTGGGAACAAGGAATTCATGATTATCTCGTATCCTCATAATTCATTCCAACCAAAGCAACCAACTCCATCACAATTTCTCGAAAATCTTCCATTTGTAAAGAAATTTCTTGCGCTGCATCGGCTGTACCTTCAACACTGCCGACATTTTGACTGGTAATTTTGTCTATTTGATGCATGGCCGCTTCAACATGTTGAATACTGTTAATTTGATCTGAAAATCCGGAGGAAATATCTTTTAAGAGCCTGCTAACCTCTTCAACGCCTTTTGTTACTTTTGAGAAATCTTCGTCTGTCTTGTGGACCAATTCAGTACCACGTTGAATACCATTAACAGATGCTTGAATTGAATCTCCAGTATTTCTAGCAGCTTCACCAGAACGCATGGCCAGGTTTCGTACTTCCTCAGCAACAACCGCAAATCCGGCTCCCGCTTCACCGGCACGAGCAGCTTCAACTGCTGCATTCAATGCAAGCAGGTTGGTTTGAAAAGCGATCTCTTCAATTGTTTTTATGATTTTGAATGTTTCTTCGCTTGTTTTTGAAATATCTCCCATCGATTGAATCAGTTTCGCCATTGATTCGCTGGCCTCAGATACAGATGCATTCGCCTTATTCATCAAATCATTTGCCTTTTGTGCGCGCGTTCCATTTTGATTCGTTTTTTCGGTGGTTTCTTTTAAGGATTCGTTTGTTCGATCTGTTGTGTCGGCTTGATCTTTTGCACCATCAGCAACTTGTTGACTTAAATTTGTAACTTGATCAACAGCTGATGCCACCCTGTCTGCACCTTTGGTAAGCATAATGACATTTCGAGCAATAGGTTTAATAATATAATATGATAAAACCCAATAAATTATTAAACATAGAATAAGGATTGCAGCCACTGATAATCCGAGCGTCGTAAAAGTGATTGATCTATTCTCTTGTTTTCTCTTTGCTTCAATCGTTTCTGTCAGGGATGTCATTCGCTGAGTGACGTCATCAATGTTTTTATTAATAGAATCAAAGCTTAAATACAATTCTACTTTACCCACTTTTTCTTTTTCAAAGATAATGTCCTGACTGAGCTTCATACCATCTGTTTGACTATTGGCGTGCTTTGCCAGCATTTTACCTGTCGCGTTATAAAACATAACGCCTTCAATGTCTGAATCTCGCAAGATTTGTTGCGCAAAACGCTTGACTGAGTCATGCTCAAAATCATACAAAAGCGGGCCTGATACGCGAGATATTAAAATCATCATCGACTTGCCTTTTTGAATTAACCCGGCTTCAAGAATTTCTTTTTCATAATTTTGCTCTGTTTTTATATGTTCAATAAAATTCTCGCTCAAATCGTTTAGCGACTTGCTTGACGCCCCTAGCATAACAAATAAAATGCCCAGCATCAGTGTAATACTTACGCCTATAATCAGTGAAAAAATAATGACAAATTTACCTTTGTCCTGTTTCCTCTCTGTGGCCATATTGCTCTCCTTTTCATTGATAATAATTCTATCCTCAATCACTGATCCTGAAATGCGTTAATCAGTGAAATACAATGAGTTTATCAGTAAAAATCCTTAATCTGTTAAGCTAACATTGTCAATCTCCAGCCCCTGAATGTCTTTTTTTTTTAAAAGCGGTTCTAAATTGTATTTAAGATAACATTCTTGGACTTTATCATTTTTGACAAGATTTCTAAAAGCCTGATTAATTTTATCGAACATTTCAATTTTAGGCGATTTTTTTGACATGGCATATTGATTTGCAATCACCTGTACATATTTATAGTTGGCCAGTGAATAATTGTCAAATTTTATATCTTTGAGTGCTTTTTCAAAAGCGGACATGTCCAGTATAATCATTGCATCAAATCGGTTTGCCGCAAACATCATGGACATGTTTTTGTCATCAACAGACAGTTTTTTGTTGATTCTGGCATCTGAATCAAATCGTTTAAAATATGCTGTCCCCTTTTTTACCCCTATGGTTATTTTATATAAATCTTCATATTTTTCGATGAGTGCTTCTTTACCCTTTTTGACAATAAATACAATGTTTTTTTGTTGATAGCCAATGGGATCAAAATACTTGACATACTGTTTTCGATCCTTCTTTTTTATTACTCTGGGTACAATATCGACATTTCCACGAATTAAACGGCTATATGACCGCTTGAAATAATTCTGTTGCCATTTAACTGTGAGTCCAACTTCTGCTGCTGCCATGTTCAGTATATCAATCAATGGGCCAGAAAAATCACTGGTGTGTTCGTCAATAACCATTTCCGGCGGCCGTTGTCGATAGTCAGCTTCTAACATAAACTCACCCGCGTTTACATATGTGCAAAAGACGACTATAAACACCAGGGCAAAGATATTAACTTTTTTCATTAAGCACCTCCTTATTTATGAAACTTTTTTACAATAACACAAATTATAATCACATTCAAATAGATATCTTCATTTTTTTTCAATAAAATGAATTTGACTTATTTTTTGTATGGCATACTAATTGCCTTTTATTATTACAATAATATTTTTTATCCCTTTTCCTATGCAATCATCCCGCCAAAAATTCAAGAAACTTTACTTTTGTTTTTTCTTTTGGTCATCTGAAATGATTTTAGCGGATTAATTATATTCAAAACACCATGAGAGTCTATTGTGCAACATTTTGAGTTTCTTCTGGTCCGATTTTCAGGGAATCATCGCATTTTAAAAATTCGAAAAAGTTTTTTTCGTTTGTGTAGTCAGAATTTCGCCTGTAAAACGATTACGACTCAGTTGCAAAACACGTTCGATATGATCAATATGCGCGTGGGTAACAAAGTGATCGTCAATTTATGATGATGAACCAACCATTGTTTCATGTTGGATCGTCGTGTTTTTCATTGAGGAATAACACTGTCAATCGGTATTTTTTTCGCCTTTTTCTGCAAGACATGGTACGCATATTTATCTTTGCCTGGAGACACCCAGTCATGCGTTTTTACAAAATTTCGTTACTATCAATAGAAGTTTATTAAATGCCCGATTGTTGAGAATGCACCTGTCACTTATGACAGAGAAAAACCTTATCATATATTTTTCATTGACACAAATAGATAATAACCCAATTTTATTTGATTTTCAACTTAAAAATTAAAAATCAGTATTAAACAAATATTCATGCAGTTGGCACAAATGTGCAACATCATGAACATCACTTTCAAAAAATGGAATTTGATAAATATGCATTGTCGGGTCAGTAATGGACAGTAAATTGTCAATTAACTGATTGCAAGAAGCCCCCAAACGTTCAAATCGTTGATAATTTTGTATGATTTTTTTTGCCAGTACCTCACTTGAAATCCAGGCATGAATGGCATCACGATCAGTATCCGATATTTTTTCAAGGGTTTTATGAACCCGATTAATGATAAAACCGCCAAACGGCATGTTGTTTTCTTTTATTTTGTCATAAAAATACAATGCCTCAAGCATCGGGGCGCGCATAGGACTGCTAATTGCGAGAAAGACCGTTTGTGGACTTGACAAAACCGATTTGATCGCAAGACTCCTGCTTCTAAAGCCATCAATAAATGATTCATCAGCAAGGTAAAAAAAATCAGCCAGATCATTTAGCGCCTGAATACCAAAAATCTTGCTAATAGAACGTAAAACAGGTGATGCAACAAAATAAATCATGCGATATCCCAATTTTCCGGCCTTAAAATATGGTTTTAGCAAATTCCAAAAAAAATGCCGACCAAATAAATCGTTTAAACGTTCAGGCGCATCTAAAAAATCCAATGCCCGCCGACTTGGTGGTGTATCCAGCACGATTAGGTCATATTTATTTGTTTCGTTTAACTCATACAGCTTTTCCATGGCCATATATTCATGAGTTCCGGCCAGACTTGTAGAAAGATATTGATAATATCTATTCTTAAAAATTCTTTCTGCCATTTCTGGTGATGATGAATAAGTTGAAACAACCCGATCAAACACGTGTCGGGTATCCAGCATCATCGCAAAGAGCTCTCCTTTTGGCTTGAGGCCGATGGCATCGAAACAGGAATCAGGAATACATTGTTCTTCATAATTAATTGCTTTCAATCCCAAGGCATCAGCAAGGCGCTTGGCCGGATCAATGGTCAATACAATGGTTTTTTTCCCGATTAATGCGCCATACAGGCCAATAGCTGCAGATAGCGTTGTTTTTCCAACACCGCCGCTTCCACAACAGGCGATAATTTTTGCAGTTTGTATTTTATTTTTCATGATGATTCGTTCTTCAGCATCATTTGAACAAGGGGTTCAATTTCCTTCACAGACAGACGATGCGAAAAAACAAAGGGTAATTCAACGATTGTTTCATGTTTTTGTTGTTGGGCATACATCATGTCAATATATGTTTGTTGCAATTTTCTTCTGAATATAGTCGATTTTGCCAGTTCAAACATTGGTTTTAGTTTTTTCAGGTGTTTTTTTTCACAAATTTCCTGGATGTTTGAATTAATTTTTTCTTCATCAGACTCTGAAAAATCATTGGGATACACACTATTTATAAAGGTCGCTTGTACAGGCATTTTCAATTGTTGACTTGCAATGGTCTTAAATTCAAGTGCTTCATTGACTGGTAATTCTTCAGGAATCGTAACAAGCGTTGTGCATGTTTTGTCAGGATCAATCAGTAGATTATGAACGACACGCGTTTGTTCGACGATTGGTCCTACAATTAACATATTGATCAATGTCTGTGGCAACATGAGCAGGCTAACACCATGACCTGTCGCAGGCGCATCAACAATGATTAAATCAAAATGAGGTACATTATCAAAGGTTTTGTTCTGCTCCCATCGCCAAATCTGTCCTAGCGTCATTACTTCTTTAAGTCCGGGTGTTGCTGCAATGATATATTCGAATATTTTGCTTTTAACGATTCTTGCTGCAATAAATGGGATATTGACATGGAGTTTGATATATTCCTGTAAAACAGACTTTGCATTGATTCGCACACCCCACAAATCCGGTTGAATTTGAATGGGATGTTCGGGTAAACTTTTACGATCAAATATTTGTCCTATGGCGTCTGCATCGCCAACTTCAATCAAAAGAACAGTTTTGTTCAATCGTTTTGCCGCAAGCCCCAAAGCAACACTCACAGTCGTTTTTCCAACTCCTCCTTTTCCAACAATAAATAATAATCGGTGATCAAATATTGACATTTCCTATTCTCGTTAATGTTCAAGGGCCGTATCCCCAAAAAGTCCGAGCGAAAAGAAGGCTAACTTTTCCGCTGAATGAAAAATTATTGCCAAACCGCTCTTCCTCGAAGTCGCAGAGCCGTGTGTTTTTAAAGATTTCGTTACTATTGCTAGCGTCTTATAAAATGTCCGACTTTTTGGGAATGCCCCCATTTTTACAGGTTTATTGTTTAAATGGTCGTTCGACTGTGGCTTTTCCAATTCAGGCGGACAGCCACATCACACGCTTGGAAAAATCAAAGTTGTACGATTATAATATCCATAAAAACATCCATAATTTGAATGGAGAATTTATAATAAAGAAAATCAATTAGTCAATACTTATTTTGAATCGCGTTTTACATCTCAAGCGACACAAGTGTAAACAGATTTACAGTTGTTTCTGTTTTATCACACCTTTCAAAAAATCAATATTCTTTTATAAATAAGTGTGTTATAAAAAATTATGAACAAAAACAATTTCGGCATAAAGCTTGCGATTTAATCAATCAAACACCAACAAAAGTGAGGATATCGTGAACCAATTTACCCAATCAATTCTGTTAATTATGGTAATTATTTTTGTGATTACCGGGTTATCATCAGCCTTTGATTCCAATAACTGGTTTGATGAATGCCCTGATGGTCAATGTGGCTCTCCCCCGACCGGCGGTGTTGGAGGTGGCGGCAGCGGTGGCGGCCCGCTCGTTGTGAATTATGATTTAGGGCCAACATTTTCACTCCAAGAAGATATTGATGCTGATGGCTATATTGATCCAATTGACAATTGTCCATTTACACCCAATGATCCAACTCAAAATTTTGATGGAGATGATTTTGGTAATGCCTGTGATAATTGCAAACATCAGGCCAATAATGATCAAACAGATACTGATGCTGATGGCTATGGCGATGCCTGTGATGATGATATTGATAATGATGATATTCCAAATGTATCAGACAATTGTCCATCAATTTATAACACGAACCAACGTGATACAGATGATGATGGCATAGGTGATTTTTGTGATCCTGATGATGACAATGATGGGGTTCCCGATACAATTGATAATTGTATAATGGTTTACAATCCTGATCAAAGCAATACAGATAGTTATTTAGTTGGGGACCATGATGGTGATGCCTGTGATTTTGATGCCGACAATGATGGGTTTCAAGATATCGTGCCTGATGTCAATCATTCGGATGAAATCATTGATTTATGCCCTAATTGTCGGTCAGACAATAATTTTGATTTTGATGCCGATGGTGTGGGGAATGCTTGTGACAATTGCCCGAGCAACTATAACCCGGACCAACAGGATTCAGATAATGATGGAAGAGGAGATATTTGTGATGATTAAAGCCATTCATTTTTTTATTATCGTGCTACTCGCTTTTATTCCTGCCTGTGATGAAGAAACGAGTTGGGAATATCAACCAACAAGATATCGTGTGACGCTATCCGGAAAATTCTTAACAGAATCGCCTGATGAAATAAAATTTCCAGTTAAAGTCTTGTTTGCAATTGATTGCTCCTTGAGCATGGGCGTTTCTGTCGATGATCAGGCAACCGGATCTGATCCTCATTTTTTAAGAATTGATGCTGTCAGACAATTTATAGATACATATAACAGCAATGCAAATACATCATTTGAAATTATGCTCTGGAACAACGATGTCTTTGCCAGAACACGAACATCAGATGGCCAGGGTGGTTTTACCAAAGATCCGGTTGAACTCAATCGTGTATTGGATCTCGCCCGAAATGACACCATGACGGATTACCTCGGCACATTGACCACAATTCATACCGATATCGAACGTGATATTCTGAATATGCAACAAAACAGTCCCCAAAACTTGATTCGGTCCAAATACATTGTGATCTTTTTAAGCGATGGAATGTCTAACGTTCAAGGAGGAACTCAGGATGATAACGATATCTGGAAAAAAGTGGACGATATTTATTCAATGGTTATGAATTATGATGTTGCCAGCTTTCAGTTACAACCATTTTTATTGACTGGTATGTTTGACAACAGTCAGGCAGCGCAAACAGCTAAAGCAATTGCAGAAACAACTCTTCAGGGAATGGCTGATCGTGGCAATGGCACGTATCGCACCTTTGAAAATGCAGAATCAATTGATTTTATTAATATTGTGGATATGCGCTTAACCATTGAGTATCAAATTAAATACATTGTGGCGTATAATCATAATGCTTTACCCAACGTGGAGTACATTGAAACCGACTCTGATGGTGATGGTCTCAGTGATACAGAAGAAATGGCTGAAGGCACCAACCATCGAAATTGGGATACAGATAATGATGGTATGAGTGATTTTTTTGAAATTCGCATGAGCTCACCCGGACATGAAATGAATCCTTTACTCCCTGATAGTCCATGTGATTATCCGGTCAGTGGCATCTGGGGAGATACAGACCTTGATGGTCTCTCAGATTGTGAAGAATACGTTAAAGGAACAGATCGATATATTCCTGACTCAGATCGTGATGGCATCCCCGATGGACTTGAGTTTTTAGCGGGTACGAACCCTCTTGAATCGCAAGTATCCAATGATACAGATTTTGATGGTGTAACTGATAATTTTGAGATCCAGATGCATTCGAGTGTGAGAATCACAGACCCCAAAATTCATGAGCGGTATGCTTATTCCTATCAACTCAAGGATCAGGGTTTAATTCCACTGGAACAAGGTTCAGACCAACAATCATATGTGCGTGAATATGCATTTACCATTCATGGAATTGATCTGGTTGAAACAAAAGGCAATGTCTTAAGTGATGGTACTCACTTGTTTGAAGGAGACAATATGATCAGTTTGTTTATTGCGCAAGTGCCTGAAGATAATCCACAGGGACCACCCATTTTTCGTAAGGTTGTATTAATTGTCAATATATCTGATGCCAACAAAACCATTGTATTGACACCAGGTGATTTTGATCTGGTTCAATAAATGACAAATATAAGGAATACATATATGAGATACGTAACGATTGTTTTACTGGCCATTTGTTTACTTATTGCCTGTCAATCATCAGATGATCATTCATCAGGACCTACCGAGCAGGCGCTTCCACTGTTAACAGAAAACCAGCAAGTTTCTGGAACCATCGAATCAAAGGGCAATGTAGACTGGTATCAATACAGAACACGTCGTGCAAATTCACTGCTGCATGTACAGTGTACAAACAATACCCAAAGACCTGATACTGAACTTCTGGTGACTGCGTATAAAAAGAAAGATGATGGTTCATATGAACGCCTTTTTGCGGATCATGCACGAGAAAACAGTGTTTTACCGACAAATATTCAAATGAATTTGTTTGTAAAATATCCACAGGATATATACCTTAGTGTTCGTGATTATATGGATGATGACATTTCAGCGTATCCATATTATTTAAAAGTATCCGAATCTGAGTTAATGACAACCAATGCCAGTATCGAATCCGCAAGCCCTATTACAATTGATAATTTTGACAAATGCGCAAACGCAGTCATTGATTCTATCGGTAAACATGATCATTATCGATTTTCAGTCATGAGCCGTGGAATTTACGAAATAATCATATCGCCGCAGACCTTTCAAAATACAACATCAGTTGTATTTTGTATTGAAATTTTTAATGGTCAGGGAATAAGTGTCATGAAACATACGCCTTTTCATAACTATGATATCTGTGTGCCCTTATTGCTGTCACCTGATGAATATCGAATGGTTATTAGTGATTCAGGCCATGATCATTCAGATCCTTCAGCATCCTGTCACGTATGCATTCAATCTCAATCAGGTTTTGAACTGTCGATCAATGACAATCAGGATCAGGCAACGCCATTAGGTGAAATCAGTACAGGTCGTATTCATATTGATGGACGTCTCGCCTATCTGAATGATCAGGATTGTTATGCTGTTCAGATTTTACCTGGCAGTCATGATGAATTGGCGATCATGAAGCTTGAATTCCAATCATTAACTGATCATCAGGGCGCATATCAAATTGATTATTATGACACCGATCAGCTGATTCGATCTCATGAATATCGGCCGAGAAGTTCATCATACAAAACGTTGATGAATATCCAAACGACTGAAAACACACTGTGTGTTCATGCAGTAGAAACTGATAAATGCGATCCGATGGCCTATACGGCACAATTAACATTGGCATGGATTGATGATCCTGATGAAAAAGTGGAAAAGCAAAGTCCAATTTCCGGTGAATGGGCGCAGGGCAACAATACAATTAACACTGCAAATGCTATTGAAGTAAATGAACAGGTATCAACAATAACTGGTAAAATTGCATATCAGGGTGATGAAGACTGGTATGCCCTTTCTGTTAATAAAAGTGAGGCCAGTATTCTAGAGGTTTTCTTTAATACACAACAAGGCGGATCGGTAGAATATCGTTTATCTATTCGCGCAGATGCTGATCCTGTTCGTCAATTAAAATCTCTGAACCCGTCAGAAGAAGCAACGCTTATGAAAACCAGTTTATGGTTGCCTCCGGATGACACGATAGAAACATATTATCTAAGGATTTGTGATGATTTGGGAAATGATGCGGATCCTTATGGTGACTATTCAATCCAAACAATGGTCACCCCCACGCCTTTAACCATTGCTTCTGCTGAAATGGGTGTGCCTACCCTGTATCACCACGAATCAAAAGGTGTGGTTTCAGGCGCTGTGTCTCTTCAATTGTATAACCATTCTACCCAAAACTTTAAAGTAGACACAGTTAGCCTTCGCGTGGATAATCCATTGGCACTGACTCAGGTCTTTGAAGATGGTTTTGTGGTTGAGTATCCCTGGATAGGTGGATTTATTGATTTTCAGGGAGATCATGATTTTTTCTTGCTCTCACTTGATTCGTCCAATATTGCAACACTGGGATTAGATGAAAGTCTTGCAACAGATCAATGGTATTATGATATCTTTATTGATTTTAAAAGTTCCGGATCATCTGTAGAATATATTTGGAAACTGTTTCGTAATAGCAGTGGTAATAAGAAATTGATCGACAGACAGAATGTTTCCAATGGTTTTTTTGCAAGTGCAGGGGATACAGATTTTCAACCCCAGGCTTTTGAAATGCATCACCCAGAATCTGGCCAAAAGTTTTGGGTCGGACATCAATGGGCTGGCCCATTCTATTTGTGTATCACAGATTTTAATAATGTGACAGGAAATTTGCCAGATGACGATTGGGGGTATGATGCCCCTTATTATTTTAAGTTACGACTTGTTTATCATTCGGGGGTAAGCAGGCCATAACGAACTTGAAACCTTTTTCATTCAAATTCAATTATTCGATTTTTTTTTGCTGATACACAATAATACGATCTCCAGGATGAATATGTTTTCGCATGCTGATACGATTCCATATTAAAAGTGCTGGAAGAGGCACATTGAAACGATCGGCGATGTTGGATAAGTTGTCCCCTTTTTGAACGATATAAACATGTGCATTTTCTTGTTGAGACCATATATTTAAATTGGTTTTATAGCGATTGTGAAAGCCGGTTGATGTGCCTTTTGGGATCACGAGGGTATGTACACCTTGTGGAAGATAATGTCCCCGAATTTCAGGGTTCAAATCTTTCAATTTCTTAAAGTAAGTATTGGCACTTTTAGCAAGGATCTGAATGGGAACATCCTGGGTACAATTAATTTGCACTTGATCAAACTGAAGCGGTGCGTATAAATCATTTTTCGATAATCGAAACCCATACTTTTTGGGGTTCGTCATGATCAATTTCGCTGCTATGGCCTTAAATATATAGCGCTGCGTCTCCAGTGGCAAATATAGCTGATAGTAATTCTGAACCTTTTGCACAGTGATTTCAGCCTCAAGTCCATCTTCACCCATATTGTAAGCTGCTGCTGCAAGCGTCCATGCACCAAATATTTGATAAAGATCTTTTAAGTATCGAATGGCTGCATCTGTCGATTTATAAAAATTTCGACGTTCATCAATCTGACTGTTTACGATCAATTCGTATCGTCTCGCTGTGGATCGCATAAATTGCCAGAAACCGATCGCACCCTTTGATGACCCCGCATGCGCACGTAATGCGCTTTCAATAATACTTAAATATTTAATATCGTCCGGTACACCTGCAATGGATAACATCCGCTCAATAGTTGGGAAATATCGATTGGCACGTTTCAACCACAAGATGACTTGTGGACGATTCCATATTGCGAGAATAATTTCTTTTTCCATTCGTTCTTTTATCTCAGGATTTTTCATGGGAACTGGTTCACCACAAAAATCCAGCGGCATACGAATATCAAGGCAAGAATCCAGTGAAGGGAAATTGGATGGCTCTAATACCGCTCTTACTTCACTATTAAATGAAAAAGCATAAAAAGTAAAAAGTATTCCTGCAATAATTGTCTTTTTTATCATAATTTTTTAATCCTATATTCGATCAATATTCATTTCAACATTTATCTAAACCTGAAGAATGTTCGGGCATATTTAATATTTCAAAATTATGAGATTGAAAAATAATATACCGCAAAACCGAGTCCCCAAACCAGCGATAAGAAAGTGCATAAAATGCAAATAATAGCGAAAACACGATGTCGCTTTTGATATTTGGACTGAACATCATATCCCAAAAGCCAGGCGATCAATATGCCACTCAACAACCCTCCGGCATGCCCCCAATTATTGATTCCACTCACAAGAAAACCAAATAAAAACAAACCGATAATCCAACCAGAAAGATCTCTGTATACAGCCTGACCATATTCCCCACCCTGGCTTTTACCAAAATAGCATCCAGCACCAATCAATCCACATATTGCGGCTGATGCCCCAATTGTAAACGTGACATTCATAATCACTGACAATAAAAAACCAAGCACACCGCTTCCAGTGTAAATAATCCAAAATCGATATGCACCGAACTCCCGCGCAATCAGAGTGCCAACCTGGTTTAAAGCCATCATGTTAAAAAAGATATGAAGCAATCCACCATGCAAATAATTGGCGGTTAGAAGAGACCACCAATGTCCATAATTATAGATTGGGATACTGCCACTTGCCCCCAGAAAAAAAAGGGCCTCACTTCCAGGGGATAGAAAAGCCAATGGATTGATATCAAGTCCAATCTTTGATAAATCAAGACATACAGAAATGCCAAACATTAATACATTCAACATGATAAGAACAGATATGACATCGTCACTGTTGCACAATTTCAAGAAAAACTGTTTCAAAAAGAAATGGGGATAAGTTGTTCCACAATAAGGACATTTTGATTCATCATTACTGATCAATTTACGACATTTTGGGCATAGTTTGGCATGTGTCATTTCTTGTATCGACCTGACATTAAATCATCTTCATATTTGTCATATAAACCTTCAATTCTCAGTTTTAGCAGGCCTTCGTTAAATGCTTTTACTAATTTCTGAGATTTCGGTGCATTTTTGGGAAAAAGAACATGCGTTGTTGAAGAACGAAGAATTTTTGGATGATAGGTCAGTTTGTTTACCATCAAATTATCAAAAGACTGATTCAAAATACCATATCCAACAACGATTCCGCTTGGAAATATATCAATTCGTTCTTTGAGCAGTTTTTTAAAGTTTGTTTTGTCACTGCTGGCTTCTTCTATCTTAAGCACACCATTCTTACCAGCTTGCCAAAACTCTTTCGTATAGCTATATCCTCTGGTTGCCCCAAACCTAAATTTAGATAAATCCGCGAGTTTCTTCCAATCGGGCAAAACGGTTGTCCTTAAATGAAAAAACACTGTTTTTTCTTCAAAAATAGCATCAGAATAATGAAAAACCTTTTGTTTGTCTTCGGCTACAAACCAAAAGGAAGTTGCATCATATTTTAAAAGCTTGGTACTTTCTAGCGCTCTTTTCCAGGGAACAAATTTGAATTGAACATCATAACCGGCTTTGGCAAAGGCTTCTTTAACAATCTGTGAAGTAAACCCAAAGTGTTTTAGGCTTTTCGATGCAAAAGGCGGATATTCTCCTGTTGCAATCGTAATGTTTTCCAATGCTTGAGCATGATTGGATACACACATCAACACAACGATAAAAAACAGATGTTTAAAAATATTTCTCATAGTTCCTCCTTAATTTTTCTGCGTATAAACGCCTAAATTGCCTGGAATGTACCCGGATTAACCTCCCCAGGCATACATTTTTTAGTTTTCTACCCGAAAACGAACGACCGCAGACTTAACATGAAATAACATTCAAAATACATTGTGATTTGTTTTTATCTGCTTCATCTTTTTCTATAGAAACTGTCACCTGACCACCTTTAATAAGCTTTCCAAAAAGAATTTCATCGGTTAGCTTATCATTGATTTCAGTTTGTATTACACGTTCAAGCGGTCTTGCACCATAAGCGGGTTTATACCCTTTTTGAGCAAGAAAAGTCCGGGCTTCATCAGTTAATTGGATAAACACTCTTTTTGGCAATAATTGTGCATTGAGCGAATTAATGGCTTTATCCACAATCATTTCCATGATCTCAACAGATAAGGCCTGAAAACCAATTGTATCATCTAATCTGTTTCGAAATTCAGGACTAAACATTTTTTCTACAGCACGTTTGCTTTTATGGGTGACGTCTTTGGTGCTATCGCCAAAACCGATCGTTCGTGCGCTCATCTCTTGAGCGCCTGCATTTGATGTCATAATAACAACGACATTACGAAAATCGGCTTTTTTACCATTATTGTCAGTTAATGTCGCATAATCCATGATTTGAAGTAGAATATTGAAAATATCTTCATGTGCTTTTTCAATTTCATCTAACAACAAAACGCAATAGGGTGTTTTACGAATGCCTTCAGATAGCAATCCCCCCTGCTCAAAACCAACATATCCAGGAGGAGCGCCTATTAATCGCGCAACCGCATGTTTTTCCATATATTCACTCATATCAAATCGCAAAAACTTAACACCCATTATTTCTGCCAGACAGCGAGCCATTTCTGTTTTTCCGACTCCTGTTGGACCAGTAAACAAAAAAGAACCTATGGGCTTGTTAGGTAGTTTCAATCCGGCCCTAGATCGTTTAATGCTATTTGCCAGAGCAGATATGGCATCATCCTGGCCAAATACCAATTTTTTCAAACGGGCTTCAAGGGATTCGAGCATGGATTTATCAGATGTTGTCACATTATGGGCTGGAATCTTAGCCATTTTTGATACGACTTTTTCAATATCATTGGGCTGTATTTTTTTTCTGTTGCCTTTGCTAGAAAGTCGGATAAGTGCGCCTGCTTCGTCAATAACATCAATGGCTTTATCAGGTAAAAATCGATCATTAATATGTTTGGCAGAAAGTTCTACAGCTGCACGAAGTGCTTTTTCAGTGTATTGAATTTGATGATGTTCTTCATATCGGGATTTAAGACCTTTAAGAATTTTGATAGACTCTGGAATTGATGGCTCTGAAATCTCTATTTTTTCAAACCGGCGGGATAAGGCACGGTCTTTTGAAAAATGATTTTTATATTCTTCATAGGTTGAAGATCCGATACATCGCATATCTCCATTTGCCAATACAGGTTTTAAAATATTGGAAGCATCCAGGGAACCACCACTTGTTGCACCGGCTCCAACAATTGTATGTATTTCATCAATAAATAGAATCGATTTTTCTTTCTTTTTGATCGCATCAATGACACCTTTCAGACGTCGTTCAAACTCACCACGATATTTGGTACCTGCCATCAAAGCGCCCATATCGAGTGCAAAAATTGTCGTATCTTCTAAGTGATCGGGTACTTTTTTCTCAAAAATTTGTTTGGCAAGCCCTTCTGCCATAGCTGTTTTTCCAACCCCTGGATCGCCAACATAAATGGGATTGTTTTTTCGACGTCTGCATAAAACCTGAAGTGTTCTTTCCATTTCAATTTTTCGACCAATTAATGGGTCTATTTTGTTTTCTTGTGCACGCTTAATCAGGTCGGTTGTAAAATCTTTTAAGTAATCCACTTTCTTTTTTGATTGCTTTTTTTCCTCAGTCTGTGCTTCTTTGGATTGATCTGAATCAGCTATTTGTTCTTCTTCCAGTGTTGAACCGTGTGAAATAAATTCAAGAACATCTAGACGAGATATATTTTCTTTCTGGAGAAAATAAGCAGCATAGGATCTTTTTTCATCAAACATGGACACCAAAACATCCTCAATACCCACTTCTTGCTTTTCTGATGAATTCGCATGATCAATGGCACGCTGTAATACTCTATGATACCCGATACTGTGCTGAACATTTTTACGACTGTTTGATGGAACACGTTCGACATTCTTTTGAAAAAAAATCGATAAGTTATTGATAATATTTTGAACGTTGCCGCCACAGCTGCGAATAATCTGAATCCCCTTAAAATCATGCAAGATGGCAAATAATAGATGTTCAACACAAACATATTCATGAAAAAGTTCTTGCGCAAGCTTGACCGAGTTTGCCATTGTCAATTCTAATTCTTTCGTAATATTACTCATTCTTCCTCCATGTCACATTTTAAAGGAAATCCTTTGTCTCGCGCCATTTGATGCACTTGTTGGATTTTTGTTTCAGCCACTTCGGCTGTATAAAGACCACAGATACCAGATCCCTGGTTGTGTATGTTCAGCATGATCAAAACTGCTTCCATTAAATTTTTGTGAAAAATTGTTTCCAATACATACACGACAAACTCCATGGTTGTATAGTGATCATTGAGCATGATTACCTTGTACATTGGCGGCTCGAGATTGTCATCCTGTGTATGGGTATCTGTTTCATCAATTACATCTGACGATTCATCCCAATCCATAAAAATAATTCCTTTTGCTGATTTATGATCGTCCAACTTTGGTTTTTCCAAGCGGGTGATGTGGGTGCTCGTATTTGTCAGTAATTGTCCTTTTGAATTGGAAAAAATCAAAGTTGGACGATCATAGATAAAATTGAGATTATACGATATTATTTCATTATGGCTTTATTTTTAAGCAGCTTTTTAGTGTATCAAAATTTTTTAAGGAAATAAACAATTAAATCATTGCATCATAATTATTTAACACTTTTATGTGCGATATTCACGTTTTTAAAATAGATCTTTAGCAAAAATTGCTTGATAGATAGTTTGAACATAAGCAATTATAGATTTTCTTCAAATGGATCTTCTATGCCATTAAACAATAATACCCAAAAGATGATTTCTCCCAATAACAGAATAATAACTTCACCAATGAATATATACCAGGAATGTGGATCCAAGCCACTATCGGGCATCTGAGATCGCAGGTGATCATTAATAAAAAAAATCCAGTTGTAAGGAATTATCTTGAATAAATATTTATATATCAGCAAGGCAATATATAAAATATTGGCAAGCGCAAACAAGTAGGAAGGATAACGTAAATAGTCTGATGCAATATGAGCAAAGGCAATAATACCAGAAAGCGTAAACATGACAAACAAGGCCATATATCCCAAATAGTGTGAAATTTCTATAATACCCAATATCTGGTTGACGCCCCATGACACAAACAAGAAAAGGCTGAACAAAAAGCATGCGATACCAAAACCAAAGGCAAAAAAGAGCTGGAGACGTTCATGCTGTCCTAGCTTGACAAGACCATAACTAAAACTAATTGATGCCAAAATACTGATGACTGAAAGATTCCAATGAAAACTCCAAAAATGGGTAAAACGCCATTGTTGTACAAAATACCAGAAAAATGTAAAGGCACAAAAATAAGCAATAACACCCATTGGCACATATAATTTCTGAATATTTTTTGATTGGATCCGCAAGATTCCTGTTTTATTCATTATATTTTCTCTTTTTGTTACGTTTCATTTGTTTGCTACGTTTATTTGAATGTAACAAAATAACTGGTAAATTTTTGGTCCAGTAATGCCAGTAATGCATTGATGACGTTTTAAAAGGATTTAATCATTTCATGATATCAATTTAAACATTCAATCATTATATTGTTTGGCGGATGATGTCAAGTTATTCAGTAAGGAATGCTCGGAAAATAAGTTCCCCCATTTAAAAATGCTTGACTGTTCAACAATTTAAAATCAAACATATGCGTGCTTAACTTTTCATTTTTGTTTTTGAACCAGGATTACACTGAAAAAGATGAATAAGGAATAATCAAAAAATAAGTTCCTCATTTAATAAATGCTCATTCTGTTTTTGAACCATGATTACACTGAAGAAGATGAATAAGATGAATAAAAACACTTTAAATTCATCTTATTCATCTTCTTCAGTAATCCTGGTTCAAAAACAAAATGAACAATTATTAAATGACGAATTTATTTTCAGAGATTTCCTAAACACATTTCTTTTCA
>Ga0272440_1000410_pt1 | contig 36609 bp, 25 predicted proteins | sample SSMMMBAug17_FD_192440 | JGI IMG/M metagenome (GOLD analysis project Ga0272440, IMG submission 192440) | Marine sediment archaeal communities from Little Sippewissett salt marsh, Falmouth, MA, United States - SSM-MMB-Aug17 | ecosystem: Environmental > Aquatic > Marine > Wetlands > Sediment ...
TATCCTGATCTTCCTTGGAAATGATAACGCCAGTATTGCTGATTGAAAATATTGCATCTGAATTGTCAATAGTCAGGTTCATCACAATTGTGCCATTTTCAGTATTATACTTGATGGCATTTGTTGACAAATTTTGAATCACCAGATTTAAAAGATCGTAATCTGCCATTACCATAATATGGGGTTGAATATGATGTTGAACATTGAGATGTGGTGCGATTAACTGGATATCCTCAATGTTCAATGAAATAAGTTCACTGAAATCGACTTGCTCAAGACGCAAATGGAGTTGGCCGACATCTGCCTGCGCAAGAATCAGCAGTTTTCTTACAATTGCTTTTAATCGTTGCACTTCATCGCTTAATGAGATCAGCAACAGAGTTTCCTGTTGATCTTGAATAGCTTGCTGAATTGCATCCTCCAATACTCCTTGCAAAATTGTCAGCGGGGTTTGAAGTTCATGTGCTGCATCAGCAGTAAACCGGCTGGCTTGATTGAAACTTTTTTCCAATCGGTCAAGCATACCATTGAAAACTTCTATCAGGCGCGATAATTCATTGTCGGTATCAATATTTGAAATTCGCTGATCCAGACCTCGAACAGTGATGTTTTCTGCTGTTTGACAGATTAAATTAACTGGTTTTAAAAGGCGTTGCGCAATCAGCCATCCGGCAAATCCCCAAAAAATAAGTGCGACCGGAATGGACACTAAAAATGTTTTTTTATATGAAATCAATAATTCCAGGATTGACTGGTTACAAACATCCATCGTGATAAAATGCATGACCATAACGATATATCCACCAAAAACAATTAAAATGAATCCGGCAATCATGATTGTAACAATTGTCACTTTCAATCGCAACATGTCTTATTCTTTCTCAGACGATACCCGACCCCTCTCACAGTTTCAATTTCAGGGCCTTGATGTGCTTTGTTAATTTTATTGCGCAGTCGTCGAATATAGACATCAACAATATTTGTCAGGGGATCAAATCCATAGCCCCATACCTGTTCAAGAATCTGCGTTCTGGTCAGTACTCTTCCTGGCTGACGCATGAGCAGCTCCAGAAGATTAAATTCCCGGTTTGTCAAATCAATGATGATATTGGCAATTTTAACTTCACGTGAAATAAGATCCAGTGTTAAAGCTTCACAACTTAGCATATTTAATGCGTTCCCTGAAGCGCGCCTGGTTATTGCAGTAATTCGGGCAATCAGTTCTCCAATATAAAAGGGCTTACATAAATAGTCATCTGCGCCCAGATTCAAGCCCTCAATACGTTCGTTCACCGCGGATCTGGCACTCAATAAAATAACAGGCACTGTATGTTTGTTTTCCCGCAGACTTCTTAAAATACTGAGACCATCTTTTCCCGGAAGCATAATATCCAGAATTATTAAGTCATAGCCGGGTTCAAACACCATTAAATATCCCTGATCCCCATCATTACAACAATCAACAATATAACCCTGCTCTTTTAAACCTTTCTCAATAAAAGAGCTAATTTTTATATCATCTTCGATGAGTAGTATTTTCACTTTCAGTCATTTCCTGAGGAAGTTTATCGATGTATTAATTATAATGCATGGGGTGTGGGCTGCGCCAAAATGGACGCAATTTTTCTTAAATTCCACCACCATTTTTCTTTGGCACGACTGTATTCATTTTCAGTCCAGTCATAAAACTTGGATAAATCCCAAAAGTTAACTTTACCATCTTTCAATCCCATAAATTTTGCAAATGGATGATCTTTTCCGGCATGATCTATCAAATATTTGATACCTTTTATCGCCAATCTGGTTGCGTTAATTCTATCCATTGGCGTAGGGTCTCCCCCTTGTTGTAAATGTCCCAGTATAGATCGACGGACAGTAAAGAGTTTTTGTCCTTCTGCTGTAAGCAGATCTCTTATAAAATTAGTATTATATACAGGGTGCGCCTTTTCGTTACAAATAATGAGGCCCAAACGTTTGCCCTGTTCAAAACTATCTTTTAAATAAGACAAATCCTTCTGTAAGTGTTTCAGGGTCACGCCTTCCTCATGCAAATAGACACGTTCAGCACCAGTCGCAATGCCGCTCATGAGTGCCAGGTAGCCGCAGTAATACCCCATGACTTCAACAACAATACAACGATTTGTCGCCACAGCAGATTGTTTAATTTTGTCAACAGCTCCAATAATATTGTTTAGCGCAGTGTCACATCCAATGCTGTATTCACTTCCCGGGAGATTGTTGTCAATACTTGCCGGGATACAAAGGATTGGGATTTTAAAGGCCGGATAGCTTTCACGTTGTTGAAAAAAATTATAGGCAGTCTGATAACCAGACCAACCCCCAATAATAAAAATGGCATCAATTTCGTGATGTTCAATATGGCGAGCAATGGCATAGAATTCGCCGCCTTTTGGAATTTTTCGACTGGTCCCTAATTCAGCCCCACCAATCGTTGCCCATCCTCTCACACTAAACCAGTCCAGCTTGCGAATTTTTCCATCAATGAATCCTCTGAACCCATGCTCAATACCCAGGAAAGTATGCCCATGATCAATGCCAAGTCTGACAGCAGCCCGAACAGCTGTATTCATTCCGGGTGCCGCAGCATCACAGTTCATTATTGCAATTCGTAATGATTTATTCGTAAGAGATGGATCTTTTGAGGTGATTGGTTCTCTGGCTTTCATCAGCGTATAAAGTGAATTGTAAGTATCTACGAAAACATTCCCTCTAAGCTGCATTGCTTTATCATAGTCATTATTTGATATTGATTCAGCCACTGAATGACTGATCTTTACGCACTCCATTAAAGGGGCGGGTTTTACATTATTGCCGCGCATGCCAATCAACAATGTCTCATTTTGTGATTTTTTTGATATCAGGGATTCAACCGCAGAATACCCTAAAAATGTACCGAGAATCCGATCATAAGCACTGGGTGCGCCACCCCGTTGAACATGACCCAGAATTGTCACGCGAACATCTTCATTTAAACGTTCTTCCAGAATTTTTTTGACATGGCTGCTATATATGGGGTTCCCATGACGATCAATGGCACCTTCAGCAACGATAACAATAGTATCCCGACGCCCAGAATCACGTCCGGCTTTTAGCACCGAACACATTTTTTCTTCCCAGTCTTCGTATGGGGGCGGCATTTCGGGAATAAAGACCCAGTCTGCACCACTGGCCAGCGCACTCATGAGTGCGAGATAGCCGCAATTACGCCCCATCACTTCAATGACAAAGGTTCGCTGATGACTGGCCGCTGTGGTGGATATGGCATCCACAGCCTCAGTAATTCGATGGAGGGCGGTATCAGTTCCAATAGACATGTCACTGCCATATAGATCATTATCAATTGATGCCGGTAAACCAACTGCTTTTAATTGAGAACAGGCATTTGCAATTTCATTGCTGATATCGCCAGCATCCAATAGCTCCTGTATCAGATCTGGCCATTCCTGACAAAATACATTTGCGCCGGTAAGACTGCCATCGCCACCAATAACAACCAGGTTCGTTATTTCAAGGTTGAGTAAATTTCGTGCAGCCTGTCGACGGCCATCCCTGGTTTCAAAAGCCTTACATCGCGCTGTGCCAATTTTTGTGCCGCCTCGCTGCAAGATGCCGCCAACTGAATTCCAATCGCAGGCAATAATTCGATCTCCACCATCAACCATCCCCTGATATCCCTCATAGATTGCAAACACATTCAAATTTTTTTCTAATGCCGTGCGAATGACTGCGCGAACAGCAGCATTCATACCAGGTGCATCACCGCCACTGGTCAAAACGCCTAAATTGTTTTTTACTTGAGAATTCACAGTTTGTTACCTCATTCATTGATTGGTTTGATATATTACTTCCTTAGGAATCGTCTGAAAATAACGTCCCCATTATCTTGAACGTCGCTACACGAACGTATTGTTTTGAACGATCTATATACTATGAGGAAATTATTTTCAAAGCATTCCTTAGACTGACTCAACCAGTATTTATCTCTTAACATAGTAATACGTGTTGTCAACAAGAAAAGAGATTGTATATTGGCTGGAAAGAATGAAATTAAATTTTCCCTTTGATGGACGTTCACAAATTGATTGCTCCAAAACAAAAATGGCATCTCACAAATGTAAGATGCCATAAAAAAAAACGATGTTTCAACAATTATTTATTGAAGCCACGCATTGACCTGATCCTGATTATAACGCATCCACCGCAACGCCTTTTCATAAGGATACATGCCATCATCATCCTTAATCCAGACCATCAGTTGGTCCATTTCTTTCGCATTCCAGTTAAATCGATCCAAAAAACGATAAACGACAGGCATATCTTGTTGAAGGGCTTTTCTTGCAATGGTTGAAATGTATTCATTGCTGCCAAAAACCTTTTTTGGATCTTCCAAAAATTTCAGATTCCATCGGCCAAACATCCAATGGGGGATCCATCCGGTAACAACGATCCATCGCTGTTTTCTGATGGCATTGGATAGTTCTGCTGTCATGGAGACCTCGCTCCCACTGATCAGACGATATTGTTTTAAGCCATAGGTCTTGATTGCTTCACGTGTTCGTTCCATTACACCTGCTGCCGGATCAATCCCAATAATTTTGCCTTTAAATTTTCGCGCATATTCCGGCAGTTCAGTAATGCTGTTTGTCGTAATATATGGTTTGTTTCTAAGTCCTGTTCCCATTGTTTGACGACCCACTGTAATATTGGGAACAACCAGACCCACTCTGGCATCATGTAAATTGGGGCCCAAATTATCTACCTGACTTTTATATTTTTGATACAATTTCCCCTGTGTTTCCGGAAGCCATGCAGATACCATAGCATCTACAGTCCCTCTGGTAACAGCATCCCACATTTCATCAGCTTCCATCGGTAGAATATGACAGATTTTACCAATTTTTTCCTGAATAATTGCCTGAACCAGATGCGTACTGGCAATTTCTGATGACCATTCCACATACGCAAGACGAACGATGGATGATTTTTTTCCATAACACTGTGTCACCATCCCTCCAAGAACAAGTGTCACAATGCAAAATAGACTCAGTATATGTTTAATTCGCATAAAACCTCCTATTGTTTTTACTTATCAATCAAGCATCCCATCCATATTTTTTGACATAATCTCCCAATCCTTTATAGATGGCCCAACACATCATCATGACAACCACCGCAAATGGTAAGCCAGTCGTAATGGCCGCAGTTTGTAACGCAACCAAACCGCCACCCAACAGAAGGACAGCAGCCACACACCCTTCAGTAATCGCCCAAAACAGACGTTGAGGTGTTGGTGGATCTGGATTGCCGCCTGCTGTTATGATATCGATAACCATTGATCCGGAGTCTGACGAAGTGACAAAAAACGAAATTACGACCACAATGGCAAGAATGGATGTCAATGTACTCAAAGGAAAGTTTTCCAAAAAAACAAATAATGATACTGGTATGTTCTCTTGAACTGCTTTTGCCAATCCACCGGCACCAAATCTTTCAATAAAAATGGCACTGTTACCAAATACAGTCATCCATATAAATGTCAGTATAACTGGAACAAACAAAACACCCAATAAGTATTCCCTGATTTTTCGGCCATAGGAAACCCGTGCAATAAACATTCCCACAAATGGAGACCAGGCAATCCACCATCCCCAGTAAAAAATGGTCCAGTTATCCTGCCAGTTATCTCCTGTATAGGTTTCGTTCCATGTGGCAATTGAGATAAAGTTGTTCAAATAATTTCCCATATTTTCAATAAATCCATTTAACACAAATAATGTGGGGCCCAACAGAAAAACAAAAACCATCAATAAAATCGCAAATGCCATATTGAGTTCACTTAAAAATTTAATGCCACTTTCAAGTCCGCGAACAACTGACCATGTGGCAATGGCAGTAATTCCTATAATTAATAGGACTTGTACCCACGTTTCCTGTGGGATTCCAAATAGATGAGAAAGGCCTGCGTTGACCTGTTGTACACCCAAACCCAATGATGTGGCAACACCATAAAGGCAGGCAACAGTGGCGAGAATATCAATTACATTGCCAATCCAGCCATAGATACGATTACCCAAAAGTGGATAAAAAACATTGCGAATGGATAAGGGTAAATTTTCCGAAAACCCGAAAAATGCCAGTCCCAGTCCAACGATGGCATAAATGGCCCAGGGATGTAAGCCCCAGTGCAAAAATGTAAGCGTCATGGCCATTTCAGCACTTTTGATTGAACCAGGCTCAGAAAGGGGATTGGCCACATAATGAAACATAGGTTCTGCAACACCATAGAAAAGAATTCCAATTCCCATTCCTGCACTAAAAAGCATGGCAAACCAGCCCACTGTAGAAAATTCTGGCTCGGCGTCGGAACCACCGATGCGAAGGTTCCCATATTTGGAAAATAACATGCCAATGCAGAAAAACAAAACAATGTTCATGACAGACACAAAAAACCAGCCGGTATAATTGGAAATCCATGACTGAATATTTGAAAATAAGGTTTTGGCAAAATCACCTGCAACCAATGTAAACACAACGCCCAAAATAATCAAACCCGCACCAGCGAAAAATACCCAGGGATGGATATCATATTTCAATATTTTGTTATCCATATTCTTCCAGGTCGCTGTGGTTCTGAAAGTTTCGGCAGTATATTGTTCACTCATTGAAAACGCCTCCTTCGTTTAACTTTTATGAATCATCATTTGGAAGTTTCTTTAAAATAATTTGATCTTCCTCAACGATCATTTCAAATGCATCACCCGATTTAAAATCAGTATCTTCAAGCATTTTATTTGAAAAAATGACACCTTCTTTGGGAATGGGTTTTTTATCCGCTTCCTGCCTGTCATTAAAAAGCCCTTCAATTACATAAATTTTTCTGTCTTTTTCCTGAAGCAATACCAGGTGCTCTCTCAGGGTATAGTTTGAAATTTTACAGGCTTTCATGATTTCCTTTGCAGTCTTGCCATTTGAAATCATTTCCCGCAGGCGATCCGCATCAAATCGGATACTATAATCTCCTTTTGCCATAAATAACCTCCATTGCAGGGGATATTAAAAATTGCTTACTCCCCATGTACGAATATGGATAAGTCCAATTATCTTATTTTTGGCCTATCCTGATTCTTAATTCATTGAAAAATAAGTGATGTCCACTTATTGCAGAAAAATACCAAAATATGTTTTAACAGTATTCTTATTGAAATCAGTTATATAAACCTTCATCAATAATTAATATTTATTATACAACACCTTGTAAAATTGGTCAACACTTAGTTTGAATGAAATATAGTATTTTTTACTTTTACTACTATCATAACTATATAAATATAATAAATATATTGTAATATAAAAAATCAATTGAATGCGATATATTTTAAATGTTTAATTTATTGATATTGAAATGATGATTATTATTAATTGAATGTTTGTAAGCATAAATTTTCGGGTAGAATATATAGTAAAACAGGCTATGCAAAAATAATAAAAGCTTCAACCATTGCTCGACCTTTTCTTTAGAATCAGACTTTACAGAATTAAGAAAATTTTCAGAATTATATTGTTATTGAACAATTATTTATATAAAATTTTGACTGCCTACTTATTTATTGTATGTAAGTAATCGATAAAAAATAATTGACATGGAATTTAGATGTTTTAAGATGATCGCTTTTTACACAAAATGGAAATATCTTGTAAATAGACGAGAATAATAATTATAGTATTTATGTTATCATAGATAAATTTTTATAAGGAGAAACAATGAGTACACAAAAAAAAATTGTATGTATTGGTGCTGGCTATGTCGGCGGACCAACAATGGCTGTTATTGCACATAAAAACCCACAATGTACTGTAACAGTTGTTGATATTAATCAGGAACGTATTGATGCCTGGAATTCTGATACACTTCCATTTTACGAAACAGGCCTGCTGGATATTGTGAAAAATGTTCGGGGAAAAAATCTGTTTTTTTCTACTAAAGTTGAAAAGGCAATTGCAGATAATGATATCATCTTTATCGCAGTCAATACGCCAACAAAAGACTATGGTGTGGGAAAAAATATGGCGGCAGATTTGCAGCATTGGGAAGTGATTGCCAGGCAAATCAGGAAAGTTGCAAAAACTGACAAAATAATTGTCGAAAAAAGCACACTTCCTGTCAAAACTGCTGAAGCCATGGAGACCATCTTGAATACAGGCTCTAATGTTCATTTTGAGGTTCTTTCAAACCCAGAATTCTTAGCAGAGGGTACCGCTGTTAGAGACTTACTCAATCCAGACCGCGTGTTGATCGGTTCGCGAGAAACAGACACTGGACAAAAAGCCAGAAATGAAATTGTTGAAATATACAAAGCATGGATTCCTGAAGAAAAAATTATTACTACCAATACTTTCAGTTCAGAACTATCTAAACTTGTCAGCAATGCATTTTTGGCACAGCGTGTGTCATCAATTAATGCAATTTCAGCTGTATGTGAAGCCACCGGCGCAGATGTTCAGGAAGTTGCAAAAGCGGTTGGTGCTGATTCACGTATTGGGTCGAAATTCCTTAATGCAAGCGTGGGATTCGGTGGCTCATGCTTTCGCAAGGATATACTAAATCTTGTGTATATTTGCCGCATGCACAATCTGTATGAAATAGCAACTTATTTTGAAAATATTATCAACATGAATTTCTTTCAGATGCAGCGTTTTGTGGATAATGTTGTCAGTGCCATGTTCAATACTGTTGCAGGACGAAAAATCTGTATTTTTGGCTGTGCGTTCAAAGCCGATACAGACGATGTTCGAGATAGCCCGGCAATTCCTGTTGCACAAACCTTAATTTCTGAAAAAGCCAACCTTGTAATTTCTGATCCAAAAGCAATTGATAATATGCAAAAAGAACTCGGTGGCCCATCGAATGTTACATTTGTTGCAGATCCTTACGAAGCCGCAATAGACAGTCATGCCATATTGATTATTACTGAATGGCCAGAATATAGTTCTCTGAATTATCAGAAATTATTTGATGTTATGGTCAAACCGGCATATTTATTTGATGGCCGAAATATGGTTGATCGAAAAAAATGTTTTGACATTGGGTTCAATGTGTATTCTATTGGAAAGGAAGCATTGATTCACTGATATTTTTCGATATGGAAGCGTCATGATGACGCTTCCAGTTGCAAAAAAAAGGTACCATGTCATTTAAACCGCACTTACTTTTGAAAGAGTGCTTTTTTCAACTCATTGTTCATTTGAAAAGCAACAGCCATTTGTGCAGCACCCTCAAACCAGACACCATCAAGATCGTTATTAAAGTCAAAGCCTTTAATGGTAAAGCAATGATTTTCTGCCCAGCCCTCTTCAATATTTTAGTCCAGTCTGACTTGTCTGACCTGTCCGATTTTTGAAAATGGGGAAGTTATTTTTCGAGCAATTCCCTTTATTTTTTTGAAATGTGAAATTAAAATGATTATTGACAAGATGGAAAAATGGCCATAATAAGTATCAAACAATCAAGCGGACGAGGCCGCTATTCATCAATGAATGTAAAACTGTCTGAGAATACGGCTGTTTCCGCTTGTTCATTATCACTTTTAATACAATACAAGTAAGGAACAAAACATATGTCTCAACAATTTACAGGATCAACCAGATATGTTCTGGACGAAGAACTGGCCAAAATTGTCAATATTTCAATAACGTTGGAAATGCCGCTTTTACTAAAGGGGGAACCAGGAACAGGCAAAACTATGCTTGCACATGCCATTGCGAACAGCTTGAAAATGCCGCTGATTGTTTTAAATGTCAAGTCCAGCATGAAACTTGTGGATGCATTATATCAATATGATACCTTGACCCGACTCAATGACAGCCGATTTGGCGATTCTGGAAGAGATGTCAGTGTCATTGAAAATTATATTAAAATGGGAAAAATTGGCCAGGCCTTTACATGTGACGAACGTTGTGTTCTATTAATTGATGAAATCGACAAGGCTGATACCGATTTTCAGGATGATATGCTTGATGTACTGGATCAAATGGAATTTGATGTTATTGAAATAGATAAAACCATTCAAGCGAATAATCGTCCAGTGATTATCATAACATCTAATGCTAAAAAGGATTTGTCAGACCCATTTTTGGGCCGGTGCAATTTTCATCATATTGCCTTTCCTGATCCCAAAATGATGAAAAAAATCATTCATGCACATTTTCCAAATATTCAACGCGATCTTATGGATAATGCCATTGGCACATTTTACAAACTCAGAGATATCAACGATATTGAAAAGAAACCCGCGACCAGAGAACTTATTAACTGGATTCGCGCACTTCAGGCTGACCCGGATTTTAAACCCAAACAACTGGTCAAGGGTGAAGTTCCATATCCTGGCATTCTATTCAAGAAAAGCCCTGATTATTCCAGAGCCATGTCTCTTTCCCGGCGAAGATTATACTAACATATACGTTTTATTTGCAAAGGAAGCCATTCATGTTTACCAATTTTTTCTATCAAATTAAAGAGGTGGGTATTCCAGTGTCACCCACCTCTTTTTTAATGCTTCAAAAAGCACTCAGTATGGGATTGATTCAATCCCTGGACGATTTCTATACTGCCAGTCGAAGTATACTGATCAAGAGTGAAAAATATTTCGATATTTTTGATCAGGTCTTTGCGCATCATTTTGAGGGTGCTGAAATGCCAGATCCCAAAGGGCTGGAATTGGACAGCGTGATAGAATCCCTGCTCAACGAATGGCTAAAAGACCCAAAAACACTGGCAGAAGTTCTGGGAATTGACGAATCTGAACTGAGTAAACTTTCCCCTGAAGAATTAATTGCGTATTTCAAAAAACGCCTGGAAGATCAAACAGAACGTCATGATGGCGGCAATAAATGGATTGGCACCGGGGGAACATCTCCGGTTGGACATTCGGGATATCATCCAGGCGGCATGCGTGTTGGCGGCGTATCAAGAAATAAATCCGCTGTCAAAGTTGCGATGGAACGGCGTTATCGTGATTATTCCAGATCTGGCCCGCTAACCCATGCAATGATGGGGGAGGCCATTAAACGATTGCGCTTTATGGTGCCATCAGGACCAAAAGATCAATTAAATATTGATGAAACCATTACGAAAACAATCAAAAATGGGGGCGAAATCGAACTGTTTTTTGACAGAAGGTTCAAAGACAGATTAAAAGTGATTATTGCAATTGACAATGGGGGATGGTCGATGGATCCCTTTATCCCTGTTGTACAAACATTGTTTGATTATGCCCGTGCCCAATTTAAGGATTTAAAAACATTTTTTTTTCATAATACCATTTATGATACACTGTGGGAAGACCCCGCACGTTTCAAAAAGCCATATAAAGTCAAGGATTTTATTCGCCTTGATCCGCAAACACGTTTTATTGTTGTGGGGGATGCCAGCATGGCCCCATATGAACTGATGTCTACTGATGGTGCAATCAATATCACTTATCGCAGTGGACGCCCCAGTATTGATCAACTCAGATTTATTAAAGAAACCTTTGACAAAGCCATATGGCTCAATCCGCTGCCATCACATACCTGGCATTATACGCAGACCATTCACACCATACGAAATATTTTTCCCATGTTTGAATTGTCATTGGATGGCCTGGAGCAGGGGATTTCTTCTTTAATGGCAAAAGGGTAATATTATCACAATTTTGAATGATCATTAATGTCAACATACGCATCAATACGCTGTGTAACATCATCAACAATGTTCAGATTATCAATGGTAATTTTAATGGCCTGATTCGGACAATGGGTTTCACACCGCCCACATCCGCGACATTGTGAATTATGCTCAGCCCTGCCATTTATTATGCGAATGGCATCAAAGCCACAGGTTTCAATACATGTTCCGCATCCCACGCAATCATCTGTAACTTCAATGTGAAGCCCCTCCACCGGTGGCATGATGCCATCAAGATAATCTCCTGGTATATGCTTTAATGATGTCATCATACAGCAGCAATGACAACAAAAACAAACGCTTAACAACTTGCTTTCATCCGGCGTCAGAAAAATAAAATTATCTACACGTACCTTACCTGTCATGGGAATCAGTCCCACGCTGATTGCACGATCCACATGTTTGTGAGCATCCTCAGGTGTCACACGTTTACTCACACCTGCCGGCATGTTTAACGCTGTTTCCCCCATGAACAAGCACCCAATATCAGCCGTATAATGTTGACAATTGCCAGCCAGCCGGCATCCACATTTGTTCATAATCACATGAATGTTTGATTTATCAATATATTGATGGACTATTTCTGATGGCAGGGTCTGGTTTCCTACTGTTAAGCTTTTGTTGATGGGCAAATAGCTCATGCTGTTTTTCGTATGATCCATCCAGGGAATCCAATTTCTTAATCCAGGTATTTTACCCAATCGAAAGACATTCAGGACAACCATCGTTGGTTTAATTCTTGCGCCACTGGAAAACACCCAGGAAAGCAGAGACTGAATATAATTGTCTGGATGATCCAGTTTACGTGAATTTAAGTAATCAAGAAATGCGTCTTCTGAAGAGTATTGCGGCTGCCATCCTGAAGCTTTCTTAAATTTTTCTGAACTTGGAAATACAGTATATTCACTCAGACTGGCCCATCCGGAGCTGGCAGGGAATACTCCCAATTGATATCCAATATTGGCAACCCATTTCAGCATGGTTGATGGCAATGGAATAACGTGAACACCTGCCTTTTTCCATGCCCATCTTGCTGGGATGGCATCATCGGCACCAAGGTTGTAAATGCCAGGCAAATCTTTTTTATACGTCAGATATAATGCCTCCCCCAAATCTGATTCGTGAATATAATGCTGGTAAGTTGTCCCCATGGCTAAAGCAATCACTGGTAAAGAATAGAGTTTTGAAAACATATTATCAATGTTTGGGCCAATGAGAAGTGCTGTTCGTAAAACAGTCAGAACAATATTTGGATACTGACGAAAAAAATCAATTACAAACTCCTCTACCTTGATTTTTGATGAATTATAATAGCTGTCTTTGTTCATTGAAAGCGGATGGTCTTCTTTGATACCGATAGGATTGTCTGCATTTGCCCCATAAACTGTCGCACTACTGGCATAAATCACTTTTTTTACCTGATTCCTGATACAGGCTTCAAAGATGTTTCGGGAACCATTGATATTGATATCCACAGCTTCGCCCTTGTCCCTTATTTCACTCACTATAAATGCAAAATGATATACCGTATCAACGTTTTTTAAAATATCAACAATAGCGTCACTTCGAATATCTGTTTTAAAAAAATGAACTTTATTAAAGCCACCTTTCCAGGGATGAAAATCAATGCCAATTATTTTGTCAATTGTTGGATCAGCAGTTAATCGAGGCAACAGTGTTGATGCAAAATAACTGTTGATTCCGGTTATTGCGATTGTTTTTCCCATATCAGCCTCCCTTTTTATAGTGTTTACTCAACCTAGATTATTTTGATTGATTGTTCAAGAAAAAATTATTCGCATATATTTGTAATTATGATGAAATTCAGATTTCTGATGAACAGATCAAAAAATGGGCTGTGATTGGGGTTTGAACGAATTGTCTGGGGGCGCATTCTAAAAAAGGAATTCAATATATTTTAAATGGGGAACTTATTTTCCGATAATTCCTTGGTTATTTACTCATGATCGTGTTTTTGGCATCGAACACGCCCTTTAAAAATATCAATAAATCCCAGACGATCACCACAAATTTCACATCGCATATCTGCCCGCCATTGTGCCTGCCGACGATGTCGGGCATCCGCAATATTTCGGTCGATTGTTTCAACAAGCGCGTCTTTGGGCATAATTTTATAATGAATATGCCACAAACGTATTTTGGTATCATGGCAGGCACTCGCTAAAATATCGCCATCTGGTGAAAATGAAACCGCACTGACAAAATCATTATGAACATTTAGTCCATTTATTTCTTTGCCTGTTTTGATATTCCACAACTTGACCTGTTTATCATGTGATCCGGATGCCAGGGTGAGATTGTCCGGTGAAAAAGCCACGCAATTGACACGTCGCAGGTGACCTTGAAGTTTTAATGATTGTTTTTTTGAGGTCATATCCCATAATCGGATGGTTTTGTCATGTGATCCGGCAGCCAATGTCAGACCATCGGGTGCAATGTCAAGGGCACTGATATAATTTTTGGTTTGCCCCTTGAATGTTCGGATAGATTTTTTAGATAAAACATCCCATAAATAAATAATATCCCAACTGCCCGCAGCCAATTGCAGGCCATCAGGTGAAAAGCAGAGGCTGCGAATGGTATCTGAAAAAGAATCAAATGTGTGGAGCGGCTGTTTTTTTCTGATATCCCACAATCGAATTGTCTGATCATTCGACCCACTGGCCAACAATAAATTATCCATTGAGATATCCAGTACTTCAACACTGTCTGTGTGACCGGTCAGGGTTGCGATTTCATCAAAGGTATCAAGATCCCATAATTTGACTGTTTTATCCCATGAGGCACTGGCGAGAATTTTGCCATTGGGTGAAAATTTTATACAATTTACAGCCTTTTGATGATGTGACAATATTTGGGTACACTGAAATTTTTCTAAATTCCATAACCGAATGGTTCCATCTTCAGCACCACTGGCCAGTTGTTTGCTGCATGGGGAAAAGGCAATGGACAACACACTGGAATCATGCTCAGACAATGTTGCCATGTCAATACAGGCAATGGGATTGTCCAGCAAGTATGCAATTTTTTCAGATGCCTGCGCCTGTGTCACACGTGTCAGATATTGAAAGTCTGTGTTATGATGAACCAGTGCCTTTGTTTCATTGAGTAAATCAAAAATTTCTTTTTCGGCGATTTCAGTATCTTTTTTGGGATGCAATTTTTCTGAAGGAAATGCACGATTTTGCTGCTTTTGATAGTGATGAATGGGTGAAGATTGCAGCTTTTTAGGGGCTTGTCCCTGTTTTAATGCCTGATAATAATTATCCGCTTCTTTGAGTATGGGACGGGCATCCATATAATCCATATAGGAATTTTTTTGATAAATCTGATTGGCTTCATTGAACAGGGTTTTCCATCGGGAAAAAACATCCGGTTGACGTTTCTGGTATTTTTCAAGATGACGATCCGCAATCATCGCAAGATGAATTGTATCACATTCAGCTTTTATCGTTTGACGCATGGAAACGAACATTTGATTTAATTTGTGGATAACGTTTAAGAAAACATCATCAATAAGGATTTTCAACCCATACAGGGAATTATTTTCAACCAGTTTTTTTACAACTGGCAGGCATGATTCATCACCCATCGACGCTTTATATCGCGCAAGCGCATAGCTGGCCTCAGAAAATTCTGACAGTTCCAGGGCCTTTTCAGTATAATTAATCGCATCATGATCGTTTTTTAAAATATATGCACACATTCCCGCATAAAAATATGATGCTGATTCATCCTGTTGATTTTTTTCAGCCTGATAATATTTGGCAGACTTCAAAAAAAGCTTCAAGGCCAGATCAATATTCAAATGATCGGGAACGTACAGGTGAATCAATCCCATGGTGAAAAGAACAAATGGATCATATTTTTCGTAATTTTGGGCAAGTAATAAATTGTCTAAAGATTCATTGTAAAGATCATTTACAAAATGCTTACATGCCTGATTAACATAATAGCGACGCTCCTGCTGAAATTCAGGGATGTTCAGTTTTGCTGTCAGATCATCATCTGTGAGATTTTTTATGGCATTACAATGAATACGAATTCCCATTTTCCAGTGATAATATGCATCCATCTGGTCAATCCGATCACAATTTGCCATGCGATCCTGTCCCAGAGAAAATGCCACCTGAATTAATTCAAAGGGATCACCTGTATTATCTATCGGATGAGAGGCATCCATTGATAGAATATACCTTTTCAAGGCAGCCATACTCGCAAACACTTTGAGAGCATCCTTTTGCTGTTGATGTTCTTCAGATAACTCATTTTTTTTGTTACGCGCTGCAAATGGATGATAGACTGGTGAGTTATGGGACATTCGCTTGACAGTGTAAGCATTTGACACTATAGTCTCATCTTTTGATTGCGCTGCACTATTCTCTTGTGCTTCTATATGATTTATATTTTTTTTTGATGAATCATTTAAAAATTGATCCCAGGATATGCTGTCTCGATTATATATCATAATTGTTTCTCCGCAATTATGCTTTTTTGGCATGATACTTGCCCATATCAAATAAAAATGGATTCATTGGTCATTCAATGTGATGAACAGGCATCTGTTAAAAGTTGGCATGTAATATGAATGAATCATATGAAAGATTCAGTCAACAATTGCCTGACAAAGTGTCGTTGCAACCTGTTAATAATGTTGATCATGTAATTTCATATAATTTTGTATACAATTTCACTGGTATGTCAAGAATAATTATTTCGTTCACGAATGATTGAACGTTTTTCAACAATAAAAAAAGGTCGTTCCAGCACAAAAAGACATTCAATTGATGTATTCTAATGCAAAGGAACGATTTGAGTTTTGCAAAAAAAATCTAATCTGTCGAATAAAGGAAGTCTCATGGTAAAGAAGAAGCAAAAAAAAACACTCGGTCAAATTCTTCTTGAACATCGCTATATCACGCAGGAGCAACTGGATGATGCTTTAAAAATCAAAGAGGAGAATCCCGAAAAATTTTTGGGACAGATTCTCATTGAAATGGGTATTCCCCAGTCAATTATCAATAAAGCCCTGGATTCTCATCGTAAACGTAAACCGATTGGTCAAATTCTTATTGAGCAAAATTTGATCAACCGCAAACAGCTTCAGGAAGCACTTGAAAGGCAAAAAATTTCACACAAACCCCTTGGAGATACATTGATATCTTTGGGGTTTATTACCAAAGATCAATATCTAACAGCCCTTTCCAAACATTTCAATATGCCCACACGTTCCCTTGAATCGTTTAAAATATCCAAATCACTTCAAAAAAGTATCGGAGAAAAATTTGCCTTAAAAAATAAAATTATTGTCCTGGAAAATTCAGACAATCGCATTCAATTGGCCATTGCAAGACCGACAAAAGAATTGTCTGATGATTTATATCGTTTTTTGCCGCGCTCTAAAACCATTCAGTTGTTCCTGTCCCGAACAGATGAAATTGAACAATTACTAAAAACCTATTATTCATCTCAGGATTCTTCTGGATCTGGCAAAAAATCCGAGATGATTGACACGAGTAATGTTCAATGGGAAACCATTGAAGAAGAGGAAGAAGACGATTCCACCTCACTGGATGCGGATGCGGCATCCGGTGCTGTGGCAGTTCAATATGTTAATGAAATCATTTTGCAGGCACATCGGGTGGGATCTTCTGATATTCATATTGAACCGGGAATGGAAAAACGTCCCACTGAAGTCCGAATGCGTATTGATGGTGCTTGCCGAAATGTAATGGAAATTCCTGCCAAAGATATTAAAGCTGTTATTTCCAGAATTAAAATTATGTCTGGAATGAATATAGCCGAACGTCGTCGCCCTCAGGATGGCAAGGCCAAATTGAAATTTCAGGGCAAAAAAATCGAGCTGCGTATCGCAACTCTTCCCACAGTCAATGGTGAAAGTGCAGTGATTCGTTTACTGGCATCAGGTGGTGCCCTTCCGCTGGAAAAACTCAATTTTTCTACCCATAATCTTGAACGAACGAAAACACTGGTAACACGTCCACATGGTATTTATCTGGTCGTTGGGCCGACCGGCTCTGGAAAAACAACAACGCTTCATGGTATTCTGGATCATATCAATACAGCAGATCGAAAAATCTGGACCGCAGAAGATCCGGTTGAAATCACGCAGCCCGGACTCCAACAGGTACAGGTGAACCATAAAATCGGAATGGATTTTGCCGCTGTCATGCGGTCTTTTCTGCGTGCGGATCCGGATGTTATTTTGATTGGTGAAATGCGCGACTTTGAAACAGCCAATATTGCAATTGAGGCATCATTGACTGGGCATATGGTTTTTTCTACCCTTCATACCAATTCGGCTCCGGAAACTGTCACACGATTAATTGATATTGGCCTTGATCCATTTAATTTTGCTGATGCACTCCGCGGTATTCTTGCCCAACGTCTTGTCAGAACATTATGTCCTGACTGCAAAGAAAAATATGATGCTGATGAAAAAGAATACAGTGAATTAAGACGAATGTATGGCAAAGAATACTTTGATGAGTTAAAAGTGGATAAAAAACATTTTCAATTACATAAGCCTGTCGGATGTCCCAAATGCTCGCATACAGGCTATCGGGGGCGGACAGGCATACATGAACTACTTGAAGGCACGGATGAGGTCAAGCATAGTATCGCAATGAAAGAATCAGTTGACAATATTCGTAAGAATGGAATGGAAGCCGGAATGAGAACTCTTCAACAAGATGGTGTGATAAAAATCCTTAAAGGAGATACAGATCTCGTTCAGCTTCATCGCGTAACAGCAGAAAGTTAAAAAGAAAGGAAGTTTACGAAATGCAAAAACATACAGCCAATAACCTGGGAGTTTTGAATTTTTCATTTATAATCAGGCATATGATACAAAAGTTTGATGGATTATGCGAAATTCAACTGGGCGTTGTAAATAAAATTGTTGAAGAATGCCCTGCTTTAATGGAGCCCATTACTGATTTAACAAAACTGAAAGACTATATGACTTATATCGAACGTCTATTTTTTCTGGTTTTTCCAACAATATTCTGGGAAAATCATGAACTTGCCATTCTTCAACCAGCATCAACGATTCCCATTCATGTTTCACCCAAATTCAGGGCCACCTTTCTGGATGAAAATGGCCAGTTTAAATTTTCCCCATCATTTGATCCAAAACATTTTAAAATAAGTAGAATATCCAGAATGTATATGCATATTCTTGAGCAGGTTTATCATGTCAAAACCAGGGCGACGTCAAATGATAGTATTATTATACCCATTTACAATAAAGAAACAGGTCTGGAACGATATTATTATTCAGAAGTCGACATGCGCTTTGTTAAAGTCATTCCAAAACAAAAAATAAAGCAGTTGAGCGATGAGAATATTAAAGAAATCAAAAGAAATATTACCGATCCAAAACGTGTTCAAAACATTCTTCCAATTGAAAACTTTGAAATATCAGGCATCACGTTAATACGTGCATATGATATCACAAGGGCACATGTGCTGTCGCTGATACAGGATGATCTTATAGATAAGGACAATATCAGTACACAAGAAGGGTTTAATCGACTTCAAAAAAGGCTTCAAAACTATTTTCAAAGACCCAATCTGAGTGCCAGCTTATCTTGCTTTTATGATGATAAGGTTTTGATATTGAGTACAGGGTGCAATTTAACAGATTCATGCATATTTACAAGTTCCAGACAAATTTCACGATCGTATTTCAAAGATTCACCTTTTGAAGAAGCGGTGACTAAAAAGGATATATTTGTATTCAGTGATCTTCAAAAACATGATTCATCTGTCTTATCGAAAAATGTTATGGAAAAGGGTAATATACGTTCATTTATGATTTGTCCATTAATTTATCGAGATGAGTGCATTGGCGTGTTGAGTCTTGATGATCCCGAACCATCAGTTTTTGGCACTCAGGAAATGATCAAAATTGAAGCCATTCAACCCTTGTTTGCAATGGCCATTAATCGTGCGATGGAAGATCTGGATAATGAAGTTCAGGGGATTATCAAGGAAAAATGCACTGCGGTGCATCCCTCTGTGGAATGGAAATTTCGTCAGTCAACATTACAATATATTGGCGATTTACAGTCAGATGATCAGGCAGAACTGGCTCCGATCATTTTCAAAAATGTCTATCCCTTGTATGGCATTGCTGACGTGAGAGGATCGACCAATGCCAGAAATAAAGCCATACAAAAAGATCTGGATGATCACTTGAAATATGCCCGAAATGTCATTGAACTGGTAGAACAAGAAAAAAACATGCTTATTTTCAATGAATTATTGGAGCGAATTGATGCAGAACGTTTACGAATTCAACAAAACATTGCCTCGGGTGATGAACTTTCCATTGTAAAGTTTATTCAAAAAGATATTGAAGATGTTTTCTCGCATATTCGTCATTATTCTCCAAGAATTGCCGCAGCAGTAGATAATTATGAATCACATATTGATAAGCAATTGGGAACAGTATATAGACTTCGGAAAGAATTTGAGGAAAGCATATTGCTATTGAACCAGCGACTGGCCAATTTTTTGGATGCCGAGCAAAGTTCCATTCAAAAATCGTTTCCCCACTTTTACGAAAGGCATCGCACAGATGGTGTCGATTATTTAATTTATATTGGCAAATCAATGAATGAAAAAGGCGTTTTTCATGATATTTATGTCAATAATTTGCATCTGTGGCAACTGTACATTGCCTGCGGCATGGCCTGGATTACCCAGAATTTAAAACCCGAATTATCCATTCCGCTGGATACTGCCCATTTAATATTGGTTCAAAACAGTCCTTTGTCGATCAGATTTCGATATGATGAAAAACAATTTGATGTTGATGGGGCATATGATATTCGTCATGAAATAATCAAGTCCAGAATTGACAAAGCTGTTGTCAAAGGAACCGGACAGCGATTGACCCAACCCCAGAATATAGCCATCGTCTATTCCATGCAGGAGGAAAAAAATGAAATGCTTCAACACATTCGATATCTTCAGGAAAAAGAGTTTTTAAAAAAAGAAATTGAGTTTCTTGATCTTGAAGATTTACCAGGTGTAACCGGATTGAAAGCCTTGCGCGTTGGAATTGTACTGAACAGTGTGCAGCTCAGTAAATGGATGGCGGATTATTGGACTGTTTAATGGCCCGATTCTTTTAAAGGGGATTCGATAAAAAAAACTTGAACTATTTTTATATTCATTATATATAAAAAGTTTGTTTAAATTACATTGCAATGCAATGCAATGCATATTGCGCATAACTACTAAAACCCATGCAGCACAAAGATTAATCCTGATAAAAGGTTTAAATTCTCATGGCTGAAAGGTATAAAACAAGGAGTATATTATGAATATATTAATATTCGGACCCAATGGGGGCGGCAAAGGTACACAGGGAAAAATTATCAAAGATAAATACAATATGGCGCATATTGAATCAGGTGCCATTTTTCGTGATAATATTTCCAAAGGAACAGAACTGGGCGCGAAAGCCAAAGGTTTTATTGACAAAGGTGAACTGGTTCCCGATGAAATAACGATTCCCATGATACTTGATCGCCTGAAACAAGACGATTGCAAACAGGGTTGGTTACTTGATGGTTTCCCCAGAAACAAGAATCAATCGATCAAATTGGATGAAGCACTAAAAGCTGAAGGTATGGCCTTAGATATTGTTGTTGAACTAGAGCTGGATCGTGAAACAGCCAAAAATCGCATTATGGGACGACGTATTTGTCAGACAGACAACAACCATCCCAACAACATTTTTATTGATGCCATCAAACCCAATGGTGATATTTGCCGTGTTTGTGGTGGTGAACTTAAAACGCGATCTGATGATCAGGATGAAAATGCCATTAACAAACGCCATGATATTTATTATGATGCAGATACTGGCACCCTGGCAGCTGCTTATTATTTCAAAGACAAAGGTGATGTCAAATATATCACACTGGATGGCAAACCTGGCGTTAAAGAAGTGAGCGAGGACTTGCTTTCCAAGCTATAATAATTGTATGATGAACAATTATTGTGGCAAAATCCAATATAAAGGAGGCGAGTTTATTGAAAGATCTTGAAGTCAAAGTGATTGACAACGATGTTGAAAAAGCCATTCGTATTTTAAAGAAAAAAATTCAGAATGATGGCCTTTTTAAGCGTTTAAAGCTCAAAAAAAGCTATGAAAAACCCAGTGAGTATCGACGTCGTAAATTGCGTGAAGCCATGCGGCGACACCGCATTGCAATTCGAAAAGGCTATAAAGTTTAAATTTAGTACGCAATGTTCACTTATTTTGAGCATTGCGTATGACCTCAATGAAACCCCGGCTTGTTTTAGCCGGGGACTTATTAAAAATGCTGAAAAAATCAGATATCATATCCAACGATATCGCATTTCTTGGTCATGGAAGCAAAATGTCTTCGATCAAGCATCGTTTTCACAACAATGTTTTGATTTGCCAGGAAAGTCGAAAATTTTTATTACCACCAACATTGTTGTCTTTTTACTTCGGTCCCTGCATTTCATTGGCCATATACTTTTCGTTCATTGACTTATCCAAAACACCGATTTTCGCAACTATATTATTATTCATAGCTGTTATTGGTTCATGGATATTATTTGTCGCGATGCTGTTGTACCATAAAAGAATAATTTTTGATTTTTCATCAAACGCTCTCCTTTTTATTAAAAAGGGATTGAATAAAAATCAGCATCTCATTGAGTTATCTCAAATAGTGAAAATTGTATCGCGCAGTGTTCAACGGATACGTTCAGAAAACACCGACAATTTGATAACCTGTTATTATTTCAATATAATTTTGAAAGATAATACAGAAATAAGAATGGGTGAAACCACCAATAAAGAAGCACTGGACGCCATTATCAAAATTATTTGTAAACATAGTGGCCATCAGCTTGAGTGGAATGAAGATAAAACCATACAAAAAGACATCAAGCTTGAAAAATTGAGCAAAAATATATGAATATTTTTTCCAAATATATCCTGTTTTATCTTTACATTCATGAAAGATCATGTTATTAATTTTGATTTTTGAAAATTTTACTCAGGTTATCTTTGCCATGTAAAAAATCTTCAAAGATCGCCTTAAAGAGGTAAATTATGACGCAAGAAGAGTTGGATCGATTTCGTACATTGCTGAGCAAACAGTTAGATGATCTGCTTAAAGAAGCGGATGACACTGTAACAGGCATGTCAAATCAAAAAGAAAGTTTTCCAGACCCAACAGATCGTGCATCCCATGAAACAGATCGAAGTTTCATGCTTCGGATTCGAGACAGGGAAAGCAAGTTGATAAAAAAAATCAAGAAAACATTACTTCGCATTGATGAGGGTACCTTTGGTATTTGTGATAGCTGTGGGAATGAAATTTCATTAAAACGTCTCGAAGCCCGACCTGTGACAACCCAGTGCATTGATTGTAAAACGCAAGCCGAAAAAATGGAGAAGGCGCTTGGATTATAGACAAGATATCATTGATTTGCATATTCATTCAAACGCTTCAGATGGCAGTTTTTCACCATCAGAGATTGTTCAAATGTCTTATCGGATGGGACTGAAAGCCATTGCCATTACAGATCATGACACCATAGATGGCTCTCGGGAAGCAATTAAATCAGGTATTCCAAAATCAATTGACTTTGTTACAGGTGTTGAAATCAGTACAGACGTTCCTTCTTTTTGTAAAGCGTCAAGTTCCATTCATATGCTGGGCTATTTTATTGATCTGGATAATGAAAAATTGAATAAAACGCTTGATCATCTTCAAAAAGTTCGCCTGGCGCGCACACCTGAAATATTGCAAAAGTTAAACAATCTGGGAATTGATATATGTGCGGACGATATTAAAGCACTGGTAGGAGATAGTTTACCCGGTCGCCCACACATTGCAGAAATATTACTTAAAAAAAAGGCGGTCAATACATTTCAGGAAGCTTTTGATAAATATCTTGGCAAAAACAAAGCGGCATATGTTGAAAAATATCGCCTTGAGCCGGAACTCGCCATTCAGGTTATTTTGGATGCCGGTGGGATTCCTGTTCTTGCTCATCCCTATTTGCTCAGGTTAAATACAGATGAAGAACTGGACGCACTGATTGTTTATTTAAAAGAACTGGGCTTAATGGGGGTTGAGGTCATTTATCCTGAACATGACCTGACATGTATGCAAACCTATTCCAAACTTGCAGAAAAATACGATTTACTGATAACTGGTGGCACCGATTTTCATGGTGATTATAAACCAGGCATACAATTGGGAATTGGCAATGGTGAATTTCAGGTGGCATATTCTGTTTATGAAAAAATGTTCGAGTCATATCAAAAAAAATCTCAGCCTCAAAATGGTGTAAAAAATAAACCAAAAGGGCCGGACTTATATCAGGATGACTATGATCCACAATTGAACGTTCTTGAAAAAAAATTGAATTATCAATTCAACGATATTGAACGTCTTCGAAATGCACTTCAACATCGATCATATGTCAATGAAAAAAGCCATGCCGGACTTGAGGATAATGAGCGTCTCGAATTTTTAGGTGATGCGGTTTTGAATCTGGTCATCGGGGATTTACTGATGCAGCAGTTTCCTGATGTCAATGAAGGCGATTTATCCCGCATGCGTGCCACCCTGGTGAATGAAAGCCAACTCGCTGTTGTGGCGCGTAGTCTGGACTTACAACCTCATTTGTTGTTGGGAAAAGGCGAAATCCACACCAATGGTCGGGAAAAACAATCGATTCTCGGAGATACTGTTGAAGCCATTATTGCTGCGGTTTACCTTGATGGCGGTTTTGAACAAGGTTTTGAATTTGTTTCTTTTCTATTTTCAAACATGTTGACCCAGATTTCTAACAATGACTATAAAAGTAAATTGCAGGAATATGTTCAGGGAATTTACAAAGAAACACCGGTATACAATGTCATTCAGGAAGAAGGGCCGGATCATAAAAAATTCTTTAAGGTTGAACTGGTTGTTGGTGAAATCATTACATCACAAGGCTCAGGCAAAAGTAAAAAAATTGCTGAACAGGATGCTGCCAGAGAAGCCTATAATCAATTGAAAAAAGACCATCAGAAAACATAAAAACTGTTTCACATGTGAAAAACGATAAACCATTTATTATTCCAATCTTTTTGCCTCAGGCCGGATGTCCGCATCGGTGTGTTTTTTGCAATCAGTTTGCAATCACAAATATTCATTCAAAAAAAATTTTTGAGGATGCCTTCAAGGAAAGAGTTGATCAATTCCTGTCGTATAATTATCGAAAAAATCCACATGTTCAAATATCCTTCTATGGGGGAAATTTTCTCGGCTTGCCAGAAATGGAAATGCTACAGTTACTTAATTATGTCCAACGATATGTGGATTGCCAGAAAGTAACAGGCATACGATTTTCAACACGTCCAGACACTGTGACCCAAAAACGTTTGCAATTATTAACAGGATATGCCATACAAACTGTTGAGTTGGGTGTGCAATCAATGGATGATGATGTTCTTCACAGATCACAACGCGGACATACATCAGAAAGCACCTGTCAGGCGACTGAAATGCTTAAGAAATCCGGTTATCAAGTGGGTCATCAGGTAATGTCCGGATTGCCGGGTGATACCCCCAAAACCTTCATGCAAACCATAGAACGTATCATTGCATTAAAACCTGATTTTGTTCGAATATATCCAACACTTGTTCTAAAAGGAAGTTTGCTGGCAAAATGGTATCATGAAGGCGATTACAGGCCATTATCTTTGAATCAGGCGGTTACGATGGTCAAAGAAGGCTTAGAACGTTTTCAAAAAATGCATATTCCGGTCATACGAATGGGAATACAGCCACAGGATAATCTGGAATATCATATCGTATCCGGTCCATATCATCCGGCCTTTGGACATCTGGTGTATTCAGAATTGTTCCTGGATAACGTTTTGAAGCAAATACAACAATCCAGAGCAAACCACATTGTTATTTTGGTTAATCCCAGTGAAATCAGTAAGCTGAAAGGAATCAATCAGAGTAATGTAAAAAAAATATCACAAAGGTTTCCCAACAGGCAAATTCGGATAATTTCAGATCCGGGAACCTCTGATATGCAGATTTTAGAATTAAAATAATATAACAAACATAAGGAGGTTAGTGTGAAAAGTGACGTCTATTTCATGGATTTAAGAGCAAAAGCCAATAATAATTTAATGGATAAACTTGAGAAACTCTTTAATGCTGTTGGCGTATCGGGCTGTATGAAAGAAAGGGATTTGACTGCCATTAAAATCCATTTTGGAGAGTATGGAAATACAGCATATATTCGTAACAATTATGTCCGAAAAATAGTTCAATTGGTGAAGTCATACAACGCGATTCCATTTATCACTGATGCCAACACCTTGTATGCCGGCACCAGAAGTGACGCGCCCACGCATTTACAAACAGCCACATGGAATGGTTTTGCATGGTCGGTTGTTGACGCGCCATTGATTATTGCCGATGGATTACGAGGAAAAACCGAGACTGCTGTTGAAGTTAACCATAAACATTGCAAATCAGTTTATATTGGCAAGGAAATTGTTGAAGCCGATGCCTTGATCAGTGTCGCGCATTTTAAAGGTCATGAACTATCCGGTTTTGGCGGAACGATAAAAAATCTGGGCATGGGATGTGCCTCACGAAAAGGAAAGCTAAAACAACATTCATCCATCAGTCCTAAAATTGTGAAAAAAAAATGTAAAGCCTGTTGTGAATGCCTGAAACATTGTTCCCAGACAGCCATTTCCATTGTTGATAAAAAAGCCACAATTGATAAAGATAAATGTATTGGATGTGGTGAGTGTATATTAATTTGTCCGGAAGAGGCCATTCAGGTCGCCTGGAATCAGGAAGTGCCAGTGTTTTTAGAAACAATGGTTGAATATACTGCCGGCGTGGTAAAAGGCAAAGAAGATAAGTGTGTGTATATCAATTTTATTACCGATGTTGCACCTGCCTGTGATTGTTATCCCTATAATGATGCTGTCATTGTTAATGATATCGGCATTGTGGCATCGAAGGATCTGGTTGCAATAGATCAGGCTTCAGTTGATCTGATCAACAAGGCAATTGGAAATCCAAGCTCCTGTCTGACATCTGGCCTGGAATCTGGCGCAGATAAATTTAAGGCACTGTACCCCAATATTGATTGGCCAATTCAGCTTGAATATGCTGAAAAACTGGGTCTGGGTTCTCGGAATTATGAACTGATTTCGATATAACTCTGAATTATACCTGCTTAGAGGCGTGGCATGCCGTGTCTCTAAGCTAAATTTATTGAACGAAAACTATGTTGAATTGCATTCATTATGGGAATTAATTCTTTTTGATGTTCAGGTGGGATCATGACATGGGAGATTCGCTGATTTTTGAGCAACGACGATTTTGATAATACAATTTGTATGGATTGCGTGTCGGAAGTTGTCAGCATTTCTAAAATATTTAAATAATTGCCATAATAGCCATCACTATCTAACATCTCAATAAATTGATAAAAAAGTGTTGCTGCACTCATTTGAAATGATGTCATTGATGCCTGTCCGGTTTGATTGCATGGTATTGATGAGACCATTGTTCGACAAGTCATTGGGCGTACCGGATAAACAGCACATTGCCTGTTGGTTAAAAATGGGCATGGATGCGCAGGAGCTTCTTCAGGTTCAGGAATGGGTTTGTCGTTTACAGTAAGCCATGCTTCCTGATTGATGGTTGTTTTGGGATGATATCTTTTGTCTGGCAGGATTGTTTGTATATTTTTTAAAAACCCATTAAGATTGTGATCTTTCAAATAATCCAGTATGACAACCCCCTCAAGTCCTGTTATGAGAACATGATCTGTGCAACAATCCAAGCAAGATTTTTTGCATGCAAGCTGCCAGTTTTTTGATAATTGATCATATATATCGTATATCGTTTTAAGGATTTGCCGTTTATTAAGCATTTCAGCCACGATGCACCTTATAGATCAACAGAAATTGTCAGGGCATTGTGCAGCAGAATCATTTCCTGAAGAAGTACCTCATAATATTTTGTAATATTCCAAACAGATCGTTTGCCATCCTCTGATGCCATGTTGTCCAGATCGTCCAGAACATCCAGAACTCTTTCAGCAGATAATGTTGTCGCACTTTCCCTGAGTTGTTTAAGATTAACAGCAAAGTCTTTATATTTACCTTTTCCCAATTCTCTTTCTAAAACAGCGGTTTCTTTTTTAAGCATTTCTCCAAACATGGTGCATATTCTTTGATATGAAGCCATATCAAGTCCCATTTTAGCAGCATTCTGGCTTTTGCTTTTGATAATTAGACGCTGATTGGGCAAAATATCTTTGACCATTTTCAACAATTTCTGTGATTGAACCGGTTTCACAAGAAAATGCTGACATCCAAGTGCGATGGCCTTTTTAACTGTCTTTTTATTGCTCATTGCCGAAATAATAATAAATGGTAATTTTTTCCATTCTGGCGTTGCTTTGATTTTAGCAATAAATTCAAGCCCATCCATTTCAGGCATCATAATATCGGTAATTACCATCTTGATATTGGGATTTGCTTCTAAAAGCCTCAATGCTTCTTTGGGATCTGGTGCTGTTGCAACCTCATACCCATTTTCACGTAGATTAATATCAAGAATTTTTAAACTGATTGGATTATCCTCAACAATTAATATACTCATCAATTCACCCTGCTTTTTATTTATCTTAACTGTAGCACCATTGATGATGTGCTATCTTAAACATTTGTACTTCTGATGAAATTTTATCAATAACTTGACAACCTCTGAAATTTGATTAATATTATTGTCAAATTAATGAGAAAAGTCAATGATAAATTTGATATTGAAAAAAATAAAAAAAATATAATTTTTTCTTGACAACTAAAAAATAAAAATATATAAGTATTAATTATTGTCAATTAATCCCCAGTAGCTCAGTTGGCAGAGCAGGTGGCTGTTAACCACCGAGTCCATGGTTCGAGTCCGTGCTGGGGAGCCAAACACAATAGCCAATAAATTTGGCTTCAAAATAAAAGCCTCTGGGGGATAATCCCAGAGGCTTTTTTGCTTCTAACAGGACTTTTTATATAGGGTCAGATTTTTTTTAGAATTTCTTTGGTCTGATGAGAAAAAAAGAAATGACAGAAACAAAACACAAAAGATTAACAGAAACCGTTGCCGGTGCCGGCTGAGCATCAAAGCTTCCTCCAGGGGACCTGGAAGGTGTACTCTGTGATCTCGAAATACCAACGGATCCGAATGTTTTAATCGGAATGAAAAGACCCGATGACGCTGGCGTTTATAAAATTTCTGATGAATTGGCCATTATTCAGACCGTTGATTTTTTTACACCCATTGTGGATGACCCGTATTGGTTTGGACAAATTGCCGCCACCAATGCCCTCTCCGATGTTTACGCCATGGGGGGCGAACCGAAGACAGCTATGAATTTAGTTGGGTTTCCTTTGAAAACAATGGAATTATCCGTATTACGCCGAATTATTGAAGGCGGATTGGATAAAATGAAAGAAGCAAATGTTGTTCTGGTCGGTGGGCATAGCGTTGAAGACAATGAACTGAAATATGGACTCTCGGTTACCGGCTTTGTTCATCCAGATAAATTATGGTCAAAACATCAGCTTCAGAAAAATGATCAATTGATCCTGACAAAACCTGTTGGAACAGGTATCATTAACACCGCTATCAAAGGCGGCCTGGCATCAGGGCCAGTTGTAGATGATGTCACTCAGTTAATGGCACAACTCAACCGACAGGCGGCTGATGTCATGAAAGCCTATCCTGTTCATGCCTGTACCGATATTACTGGTTTCGGATTGTTGGGGCATATTGCTGAAATGGTGGTCGGTTCCGGATTCAGTATTGAGATCGAAAGCGGTCGTGTACCTTTCATAAAAGAAGCAATTGAATATGCCGCAATGGGATTATTTCCAGCCGGAGCATACAAAAACAAAGCGTTTCGAATATCAATGGTGGAATTTTCGAAAATGGTTGATCCCATCATCTGCGATATGCTTTTTGACCCGCAAACATCTGGCGGTTTGCTATTTTGCGTTGCTCAAAAGTATGCTGAAAAAGCAGTTGATGATCTTATTTCTAACAGTTGTCATGAATCTGCTGTTATTGGCAAAGTAGTCAATGATCATTCTGAAAAAATTTATGTCTGTGAATAGGCATCTGAATATGCAAAAAAAGCATCTTATTCCGAAATTACCATTGAAATGTTTGAGCATTTTACTGATGAGGTGTTGTTGGATCAGATCTCGAAGATGATTGGAAATGTGGTGGCAATTGATCATTTTGTTGAAAAATGGTTGAGGCTTCGGTCTCAGGAAGGCTCGACAACAAATAGCCCTGATGATTCCTCATTTTGACAAATGGCAGAAAACCTCAAAATGAGCGTACCGCTCTTACATAGTTTTCTGATTTTAAATATGCCCAAAACACATAACCAAATCGATAGTCAACACCCCAGGCTGAATTTTTATTGATACCAAATGGTGTTTTGGCTGCCAACGTATCAGAACTCCAGAATAATGGCTGTATGACTGTATAAATCGGATGGATATATAGCTGATTTGCTCCTTTTTCACGTTTAAGCAAAGACAAGAGTTCATCAATGGTTGGCAATCTCCAGTCTTTATATCCTTTGTCGTTCGTTTTATTCAAGTGTAAAATATACGCCCTTGCATGGTTAAAATTTAGCGGTTTTTTTGAACCATTTTTTTGCCACATCAAAGAGGTTGAGGGATCACAGATTGTTTTATCCGCATTTTCAATAAAATGATCGCGTTCATTGTAGTGCAGGGGACGAAATTTTGGATTTAACTGAAAGGTTTTTATTGCCAGAGATTGAGACTCTAATATTATAGGCGTAGTCCTTAATTTTATGGCTGGACAATACAGGTTTTCAATGATTAATTTTATTATAAATCCAAGCGTTAAAATAATGATAAACGCTTTTAGGTAAAATCCGGATTTGCTGCGTTCATATGGGATATTACTGTTTTTTTGTATCATGATGGCCATTTTATGTGTTTACATCAGAATTTTGTCTGACGATAACCTCTACCTTTTGATTTTTTTTATCCCAATTTATACCGATTTTAACGACGTTGGCAAAACTATTTTGGTAAATTGTTTCATATTTTTCTTCGATTTGGGTAATCGCTTTTTCCGCACTATCATCGGCTTTAAGCTCTAAAACATAAACCGTATCGACTTTGGGGATATGCAAGTCGGTTCGCCCGATAATATTCTGGTTTTCGCCAATATAGTATATGTTATTCATGCGGATAGCGACTCCGACCATCGATTTAAGCCAACCTTCTGGATTTCGATTGTGCCAGTCATAGGGAATATCTGCACAATTTCTGTAAATTAATGTTTCTATACCCTGCTTAATCAAAACGTGATCCTGCTCGAAAATTCCTGACGTTATTTTTTGGGAGACCTCCAGCCAGTCGTTGAAATCATAATTTTCACCCAGGTTTAAGTCCAAAAAATATTCCAACATGACCTGTTCTGTCTCACGATTGGGAAATCTTAAATAATAGTGATTTCTGTCGTCTTTATATCGGATTGTGAGATACCCTGCATTAAAAAACAACACTTCCAGTCGTAACTGTTCCAGGTTGTGAACGCGTAAGTTCATTTCACTGATAACAAGGCTGTTAGACCTTTCCTGATCAATTACCTTTTTTACATTGACAGCATTGCTTTTGACATAATTACTGATCGAACCTGGTATACCGGTATCCGACCAATAATTTCCAAACGCTTCTTTTTTGATGAAATTATTAATATCCCAGGGATTATACAGTTTTTCACCCCCAAAGTTAAAACCGTTATAGTCTTCTTTCATTCGTTGAAGGATTTGCTCTGTTTCCTTGTTTTGTTTTTTAGCCATCGTAGTAATTTCTTCATTGAAATTACTTTCTATCTCTTTTTGTGTATACCCAATCAAGTCAGTATGTTTGTCGAAAAAACAAACATCATCCAGATTATTAAGCTCCGAAAAAATACTCATTTTCATGAGTTTGGTCAGTCCAGTCAGCATAAAAAATTGAATATAAGGGTCACTATCTTTAATCGGAGCGTAAAAACCTTGAAAAAAATCTCTAACCGCTTCGGCTTTTTGGATGTTTTTCAAGTGAGCCAGAATAGGTTTATCATATTCATCCACCAATACAACCACTGGTTGACCGGCTTTTTGGCTGGTTTCGTCAAGGATTTCGCCTAAATCAAAATAATCAAAAGCCCTCAGCTTTATGATGTCGTCATCAATAAAGACTTTGCCTTTGTTTTTGATATATTCTTCCAGGTCTTTCCCTGTAGAGAACCCGGCAAAACTGAGATATAAAACCGGATATTTCTTAAATTCCAATTTGTTATAGATATAGAGTCCTTCAAATAGCTTTTTTTTTCCTAAAAAAATATATTTCAGGACTGATAACATCAAACTCTTGCCAAACCGACGCGGACGAGACAAAAAATTATGTTTTCCGCATTGTTCCAAAAAATGATGCAGTTGTGGCGTTTTATCTAAATAAAACTCCCCTCGTTTTTTCATTTCTTCAAAATCCTGCCCTGTAGAAAATTTTTTTCTTTCAGTCATGGTATTATGTATCTTTCTATCCTTTCAATATTAATTTTTCAGACACCCTTTATGCCTTCCGGCTGCTGCAAAAGAGGAAAATGAATATTTTTGAAATGATCTTAGCTCATATATTGGTTTTAGTAAAGTCCGCAATTAAAGTTTAAAAAAAATAAAAAAATATATTTGTAATTTTTCATCAGAAATATAATTATGTTTGGAGATTTGTTATCATATTGACCAGTTGTTTTGAATATTATATCATATTGTTTCATGAAACAACTATTTGTTTCATTATGAATAATAATTTTCTTTGAAACATTTCTTTTAAAATTTCTTTGCTTTTACTGAAATTGAAAATCTTAACATTTTCAATTTCAGCTTGTTTCAAATATGAAACACAATTATTTCAAACGATTGATATTTCCTTGACCTGAAGGTTATTTCATAATATTCTTGATTCATTTTGAAATCATAAATATTTCTGATGAAGGGGCAACAATGTCTTGAAATTAAATTTTGCAATGGAATGAAATATTATCCCTGATTTTTACAAACGCTAAAACAATGAGGAGTATTTAATATGAGGTATCAAAAGTTAGTAACATTTATTTTTGCTTGCATTATTTTGCAGTTTTTTTTAATTCAAACGCCAGCATTCTCAGATAACAAAAAGGTTGATGCTGTCACTGAACCCTGGGCACCTTATATGTCGCCGGAACTTTTAAACCAGGGCTTTTTACCAGAGCTTCTTGTCGAAGCCTTAAAAAGAAAGGGGTTTACAGCAACAGTCAAATTTATCCCCTGGGCAAGAGCAGTAAGTAATGTAAAAAGAGGTTTCTCTGACGCGCTATGTGGTGCTTACTATACAGAAGAGCGTGCCAAATTTCTGGTATATTCTTTGCCAATTACAGAAGTTCAAGATGTGTTATTCTGTAAAAATGAGAAAAAGATATCATACAAGCAGTTAACAGATTTAAAACCTTATGAAATCGGTGTTGTTCGTGGAGCATCATATGGTGAGGCATTCAACAGTGCCACATTTTTGAAAAAACAGGAAGTTGCAAAGTATGAACTGAATATTAAAAAATTAATAAAAGGTCGAATTGATTTGTTCGCAGGCCCAGGGGATATCATCAAATATACAATCCGTAAGCAATTTCCTGAGCTTACGGATCAGATTGTCAGTATCACGCCGCCCCTTAGCCGTAACAAGATTTATATTGGTTTTTCAAAGAAAAGCAAGGGATATCAAGAACGTTTGAAAGCATTTAATTCTGGTGTTGAAATGATGAAAAAAGATGGCTCTTTTGCGGCACTGGCAAAAAAGCATGGCATTACGATTCATTAAGGCCAATGTAATTTAGAAAATTAAGTAAGCAGGAGAAACGATTGTTGATCCTTTTCTTATTCTTCCTTAGCCTGTTAATCATTTCAAAAAGGAGAAAAAAATGAATAAAATTATTGTATTAATTGGAATTTTGTTGATGCTTTCTGTAAATGCAATGGCATCAAAGCATCTTGACGTTAATATTACAAAACAGTTTATTTCTGTTCATGCAAATCAGACGCAGGCAGAAAATATTTTAAAGGCAATAGAAAAAAAATCCAATATTGGCTTTGTTTTTATTGACAAAACAAAATCAAAAGAAGTTTCATTAGATGTCTCAAACATCCCTACAAATGATATTGGAAAAATATTATACCGCATTGGCTACACAAATTATGCAATTGTTTATGAAAAGAAGAAAACGATGGTCTATATTCTCCCCAAGGGAATATCATCAGATGCCTTTAGAGATAATTATTCCCGAATAAATCATTTGAAAAGATCCTCAAGATCGAAAGATGTCGTCACAATAAAAGGGAAGCCCATTGAACATATTTTTCAACATCCAAATGATCGCTATCAGGTCAAATGTATCAAAAATGAAATTATTTTAAAAGCATCACCTCATTTGCGCCAGGATCAAATTGACGCGGCATTAAAAAAATATCATCTTGAACGTAAGAAATCAGAATTATTAGGTAAGGTTGGTTATATTAAAGCCAGACTCCAGGATGGACAATCCTTAAATGATATTATTCCAGTTCTCCGCAATAACCATGAATTTTCTATCTGTGAACCCAATTATCTGCTTGGGTCCATGTCCTCTGAAAGCCAGTCATATCAATGGCATATCACTGAAACGCAATTCGATCAGGCATGGCCGCTGTTAAATAATCAAACCGAGATAAAAATTGCTGTTATTGACTCTGGTGTTAATGTCTTGCATCCTGATCTGCAAAACAAAGTGCTTGCCGGATACGATTTTTATAATGGGGATACAGATGCTTCTGATGATCATGGACATGGAACCTTTGTTGCTGGAATTATTGCGGCATCAGAAAATGCGATGGGTGTAAAAGGATTGTATCATCTGGCACGTATTATTCCTGTAAAAGTTCTGGGTGACGCTGGTCAGGGAACATATGAAGACACGGCATCTGGGATTATCTGGGCGGTGGATCATCATGCAAAAGTAATTAACCTGAGTATTGGTTCTTATGCCTTTTCAAATCTTCTTAGAGATGCGGTAAATTATGCCCTTGAAAAAGGATGTGTTGTTGTTGCATCTGCTGGCAATGATGGCGTTGCAAAAGAAATGTATCCGGCAGCCTATCCTGATGTCATTGCTGTTTCAGCACTGGGGCAGGATGGACAAATCTGGCCAAAATCAAATAAAGGACGCTATATTGATTTTTGTGCGCCCGGAGAACAAATCCTTTCCACTGGTTTAAATGATTCTTATGTGCTTTCTGCAGGAACATCAGCTTCTGCCGCTGTAGTATCATCCCTTGCTGCTATGCTGATATCTGAATTTCCTGATGTTTCAAATATTTTTATCAGAGAACGTATCGCACAAACAGCCCGGGATATGGGAAAAAAAGGCAGAGATTTCATATATGGCGATGGTAAAATCAATGCTTATGCGGCTGTTTCAAATGATTTAAGTCCATTTCATGATGTTACTGTCCGAAGTGTCGATGTGCAGACACCTGTTATAAAAACGGGGCAACCAGTTATCGTTGTTTCTCATATTGTTAATGTAGGAACCTTTTCAAATGAAACATGTACAATTGTTTTTAAACAAATCCAGAAAGATCAAACCACTATTCTGTCAGAACAACAGGTGCAGGTATCGGCTTTAAAAGATGTCTTCTTTGAATGGATGCCTGATGAAAAAGATGTGCAATTTGAAATTGAGGTTATTTGTCAGTACGATGCCTATCCATCGAATAATATTGCCCTCTCAAGAATTTTTGATATCAACCAGAAAGATCAGATCATATATGTTCAACATAAGTCTGAAGTTGAATTTCAAGTCCATGAATTTATTGCAGGTGAAGGATGGGAACTTGTTCGTAGATACCTGGATGCCACTGAAAAAAAGGCCAGAGTTCTTTCATTTACAGGTTCATCAACTGAAATGACAGCAGACAATATGCATCAAACAGTTGTTCCTGTTTCCGAAACGCCTACTTATGCGCCTGAAAATCATCAGATTGTATTTTCAGGATCTAAAAAAATGCTTGATGAATTTGATGATCATATTGGGGAGCGTATTCTTGTCGAATGTGGCAAAACCCTGAAAAGGTCATCACTTGTAAAATCAGCCAATGGCGTATTGAACAATCTAAGTTTACCCATGATAAATGAGTATGTTCCTGAAGCCGAAGAACTTGGTTCTGTCAATATGACATATACAGGAAAAATTAGAGACAATGCAGCACCCGGTTATGTGCTTTCCGAGTATTCAAGAGATTTTCCATTTTCCATTTATTATCATACATTGCAAATGTCTGGGGCACGAGACGATGCTTATGAAGAATTTATTGAAGATGTATTTGATGTTTCTTTACCCTGGTCTTGGGTTTCAACAGGAGAAAGCTATTCTTCTGAAGATACCTATGAAGGTGCTGAAGACAATGACACTGGTATGTGGGGCACAATGACAGATTCAAAATTTCAAGAAATCAATTTGGGTGATGATGACGTTATTGAAGGCGCCCATGAAGAAGATGTGTTTGATGTTGCCAGAAATCACGCACATTTTATGGGAGTCTTAAATTCCGATAATTTTGACCATCATTTCTGGGAAGCAGACTCATACCATGATGGTGCTTTTAATGATGGCCTGTTTATT
>Ga0272440_1000411_pt1 | contig 36553 bp, 24 predicted proteins | sample SSMMMBAug17_FD_192440 | JGI IMG/M metagenome (GOLD analysis project Ga0272440, IMG submission 192440) | Marine sediment archaeal communities from Little Sippewissett salt marsh, Falmouth, MA, United States - SSM-MMB-Aug17 | ecosystem: Environmental > Aquatic > Marine > Wetlands > Sediment ...
TCAAATGCTTCCATATAATCTTCAATGGTTGTAATGGCTTCATTACCTGATCCGCTGAATGCCCGAATACCAATTCCTTGTTGCTCTGCAAATGCAAGTAATTGTGTACCCATATTGCCTGATTGGGAGACAAGAACTGTAGAACCTGGTTTTGGATGTGCATGAGCGCCACTACAATAAAATTGAAAATGGGGATTACAAATTCCCATTGTATTGGGCCCCAATACAATGATTCCCGCCTGTTTTGCTTGATCAACAAGTTGACGTTCCAACACAAGGCCATCTTCACCAATTTCACGAAAACCCGATGTAATGACAAGCATGCCTTTGACCTGCTTTTCTTTTAAATGGGGAATCAAATCAATAATATGTTGTGCCGGAATCGTAATGATTGCTAAATCAATTGTGTCTGGAATATCGTTAACAGATTGGTATGCAGGAAGGCCAGAAATTTCACCACCTTTTGGATTGATCAGATAGATTTTTCCCTTGTATCCACCGCTTCTTGCATTGGTCAACAACATATGGCCCCATTTACCAATACGTTGTGATGCGCCTACAAATGCAATTGATTTTGGATAAAAAATTGTGCCCAAACGTGTCGGTGGAACGGGAGGGATATGTGTTTTTGATTTTTTATGTTCATTCAAAACCATCAAGGCATCAACTGCTGTCAGGCTCCCATCCTTTGAAACCACAAATGGATTGATATCTACTTCACTGATATCAGGATTTTCTTCTGCCAATCTGGACAGCCCCATAAGAATTCGAATCAATAATGACCGATCAACTTTTTTTTCACCACGAAATTCTTTCAACAATGATTGTGCATGAATACGATCAATCATTTCTTCAGCATCAGTTTGCAATAGTGGCACTAATCGAAAAACAACATCGTCGAGGGCTTCAGCAAATATACCACCAATACCGAACATGACAACCGGCCCGAACTGTGGATCTTGAAAGAGTCCGGCAGTTAATTCTCTTTTGCCTTCAATCTGGGACTGCACCAGGAAGCCATCAACGCCTTCCACTTCAGCCTGTTGGATTTTTGATACTGCTGATTTGACCTGGTTTTCATTCATAATATTTCCAAAAACCAGGTCATGCTCTGTTTTATGCATGAGCTGACTGCCAACAGCTTTTATATATACTGGATAACCCAGGTTATTGGCCTGAAGTATTGCATCATCAACAGAAGAGACCTTGGCTTCAGGAACAACTGGAATATCAAAAGCCTGTAATATTATCTTGGCTTCAGATTCATCTAATATTTTTCTATTTTCTGATTTTGCCTTATTCAATATAACTTGAAAATTCATTATTCTCAATATTCCTGATTAACCATCAAGCATTGGTTTGAACATTTTTTTTCCAGCACCACAAATAGGGCAACGCCAATCATCAGGAAGGTCTTGAAATAAAACACCTTTTGCAATTTTTCCTTTCCGATCGCCTTTGTCTGGATTAAAAAAATATCCACAATTTACAGTTTGACATTGATAAATATCTTCTGGTTTTGACATTTACGCCTCCATTTTTATCATGATATAAGTAATCATTGACTTTGTTCGTAATAGTGAGGAATGCTCGAAAAAATAAGCGCCTCATAAGAAAAAGATGATCCCTTTGAAATGCAGCTATTTCTTCTTTGGGATTTCCTTTGCCTTTTCCTTTTCATTTTTTAATTTAGGCTCAACAACTTCAACAGTCATTTCAATTCTTGAAATGGGATTATCTCTTCTATCACGCTTTTGTGATACAATCTTATCAGCCACTGACATCCCTTTTTCAACCTTTCCAAAAACAGTATAGTTATGATCCAGACGGCGTTGGTCAGTTACACAAATAAAAAATTGTGAGCCCGCACTATCAGGATGTTGTGATCGTGCCATTGAAAGAATCCCGCGACGATGAGGGTATGAATTGAACTCTGCTTTTAGATGATACCCCGGACCACCTATGCCATGTTTGGTTCGATCTTTGCTTTTCGAGTTTGGATCACCACCTTGAATCATAAATCCAGGGATTACCCGATGAAATATCGTGCCATTATAAAATCCGGATTTGGCAAGACTTATGAAATTGTGAACATGATTGGCTGCCACTTCAGGATAAAAAGAAATGTGAATATCACCAAATTGCGTATGAATGATTGCTTTTGTTTGTTTCATTTGCGCAATTTCTTTTTCAGTGAATGCTTGATTTTTAATTTCTATTGCTCCTGCCAGGGATGTCAATATCATCAAACCCAATATGCATAATATTGTCTTTATTTTTGTATGCATGGAAATATATCCTCCTATAATAGACACAATAATTTCGGATAGGTCTACAAGTGTATACATTTTTTTTCTTAGCCCTGAAAGGGCGGCAACATAACAGCCCAGAGCAACGCCCTGGGTAAAGATTAACCAATATTTAAGCCCTGTAAGGGCGCAACATAAAGACAAATTAAAAAGGACGCATTCTATAAATGTAACGCCCTTACAGGGCTTAAAACTATTTATATATTTCCCCAGGGCGTTGCCCTGGGCTGTTATGTTGCCGCCCTTTCAGGGCTAAGAAAAATATGTATACACTTATAGACCTATCCGAATAATTTAAATAGAGTCCTTACCTTAGCCTGACGGCTATAGAGACTTACAGATGATCTTATAAAAAAAAACGAATAGTTTTAAAACTTTAAGAATTAATTGTTTTCAATGTAAAAATTGACATACAAAAAAATTGATTCAATTAAAAAAAATATTATACATGAAATAGTTAATTCAGGTCAATATAATTATTGTTTTCATTTGTTCAATTCATGAAGCAAGCAAAAAATATTGTGAAAATCCTGAAAGAATTGGATAAAGTTCATAGAGATGTATTCAAGTAATCAGTTTATAAAGAATTGAAATGAAGTAAATACTGTCAAACATTTTTTTATTGCATCAATTCAATCAAGCATATTCAGGTTAAAAAAATACTTTTTCGGAATTTTTTTGAACTTATTAGTCATGTGAGGATTATTAATAAGAATCTGTTTGCGTGTTTTCAAATTCGCTTTAGTAAATATGGCGGAATTACTTTTATGAGATTTAAATAAGCTCAGGAAACTTCCATTTTCAAAAGATTTCTGAAGGCCTGTATAAACTGCATCATGTAAAGCCTTGTTATTTTTGTGAACAAAGAACAATCTGCCAAAAGGATAGATTAGAAGAATATCTTTTTCAACCATTACATTTGGGCAATATTTTCGATACTGATCAAACAGTGAATTAACCTCATTTGCGCCCAGAGGAAAATAATCAAATCTTTTTGCTTCAAGCATTTTAAAAAGGTTGTTAATGTGTGGCGCTTGATATACTTTTAATCCTGAATTTTCTAAAATTTTAACATCAGACCAACCAAGACCCTGGCCTGCTCCCATTTTTCTTAACTCCTCAATTGTTTTTATGTTTGCAAATAGAGATTGTCTATCTTTATGAATAAGAAATATTCTCCATCCATTTAATCCCAAATCAATTGGAAAATAAACAGGTAAAAATTCCTGCTCAAACTCACGACTTGTCCCAAAATCAGAAATACTGATTTTTTTTTGTTTGATTAATGCTCTTATTCTCAAATCATTGGCCCTATGCATACTCACATTTAGATCATAACTTTTACCGGAGTTTTCCAATGCCAGTTTTAAAACTGAAAACCCAAACAATTGCTTACCTGCTTCATTCACATTTGGATATATGACATTCAGTTTGCCAAAAATGTTATTAGTAGAAGCTGTTGCAAAAAATAAAAGGGAAAAAATAAACACTTTTTTCATATGTCTTATCCTTATATAATATATGTGTTAAATTAGTAAATCATCCCCATTTTCAAACAATTTGTTTCAAGTTGTTTTTGCTGTTAGAGATTTATATTTCACATCTCAAATAAAGATCATTGCAAAAATTTGAGATTTATTTTAATGTCTTTTAGACTTTTATTATTATAACACTTCGTATATTTTTGCAACTAATAAACAAAATAATACACAATCATAATTTTTCTATTTTTGGCTTAAACAAAAAAAGTTATCAGAAAAAAATATTCGGTCAAGTATCAAGAATTTTGAAAAGATTACCTTTTCAGGTGGTCGATCATGGAAAGAGGTTATTCTTAGGAAATCTCGGAAAAAAACTTCCGACTTTTTAAGTCCTTTTGATGCCCGGGTATCACGCTGACGAATCTGTTCGTCTTTGATTCCAGGCGTTTGGGCAGTTTTTTAAATATTTTTTCCACCGGTTCACAAATTTGTGAACCTGCTGCAAGCGATCTTCTAAAAATCTGAGATTGTTTATGTTATATTCATACAACTGGCTTTGATAATAATATCGGTCTTTGTAAATATTGGAGCATTCCTGTGCCAGATCTCTTTTATTCAGATCAGGTGCATCAAATACATAATTAAAATTTTTGTACCGGACACTTCAAACTTGCCATTTTTTTGTTGTGTCATAATATCCATATTCATGCAATATCAACGATTATATTGTAATTCCCATCATCGTATAAACAAGACTTGCAGCAGCAAAGTCTGAAGCATGATGACCTGCAATGGGTGCTAATTCTACCACATCAAAGCCAATAATTATTTTTCCTTTAGCAATCGAATTTAGTAGTGCGATTGCCTGATACCATGTTAAACCTCCGGGCACAGGTGTTCCGGTTGATGATATTACTGAAGGGTCCAGACAATCCAAATCAAAGGTAATATAAATCATTTCTGGAAAATTATCAGGTAATGACTGATTTATGTTTGTCATTTTTGCCAATGAAACAGCATCAACATGAAAAATTTTTTTATTTTTTCTAAATATATGTTCTTCATAGGACAGACTTCTAACGCCAAATTGGGCGACAGGAAAACCCAGGTCAATGGCTCTTTTCATTACACATGCATGGCTCAAATTATTCCCTTTGAATGAATCCCTTAGATCTGCATGGGCATCAAACTGGACAATTCCAATATTTTCATTTCTTTTGGATAATGCTTGAAAAGCGCCGACAGAAACAGTATGTTCACCACCAAGAAGAACAGGCTTTTTTTGTTTGTTCAATACTGATGAAACAGTTTTTTCAATAAGCAAAATATTTACTTCATCATTGTCATTGAATATCAGGGGAGGGTGAGTGTAAATTCCATGATCAGCAGGAATAGAATGGCCGTCAAACATCTCAAGTTGTTGTGATGCCTCAATAATTGCTTGGGGCCCACTTTGAGTGCCAGATCCATAGGAGACACTTTTTTCATACCCTGCTGGAATAACATGGAATAAACAATTACTTTGAGAGGGGTGTCCTATTTCAGAAGAGAGAAACCCCATATAATTCGAACTGTTATCTGATGATGGTATTTTTACATCTGAGTCATTCAAGTATAAGGATTGATTATTTTCCATGGCAAGCCATATTCATTCAGTTTTTCCATAAATGGATCAGGATCAAATTGTTCCATATTGTATACACCGGATTTCATCCATTTTTTTGTTAACATCATCATTGCCCCAATCATCGCTGGAACACCGGTTGTATAAGAAATGGCCTGAGAGCCGACTTCTTTGAATACTTCCTCATGATTGCATATATTGTACACATACACTTGTTTTGATACACCATCTTTGTGACCTTTGACAATACACCCAATACAGGTTCGCCCTTTTGTCAATGGACCCAGAGAGGCTGGATCTGGAAGAAGCGATTTCAAAAATTTTAGTGGAATAATCTCTACACCTTCATAAATAACAGGATCAATTCTAGTCATCCCTACATTTTTAAGAACGTTTAAATAATTCAAATAACTGTCTGAAAAAGTCATCCAAAATCTAGCTTTCTTTATTTCCGGAAAATGTTGGGTGAGAGACTCTAATTCTTCATGGTACAGCAGATATATTTTTTTTTCCCCAATGCCTTCAGGAAAGTCAAATGATTTTGAAATTGAGATAGGTTCAGTTTCAACCCACTGTTTATTATTATAAAAACGTCCATTTTGCGTAATTTCTCTGATATTTATTTCAGGATTAAAATTTGTTGCAAAAGGCTGCCCATGATCACCATCATTACAGTCGATAATATCCAATTCATCAATTGTATCCATATGGTGTTTTTTTACATAAGAAGTAAACACATTGGTTACGCCAGGATCAAATCCGCTTCCCAAAAGCGCCATAATTCCCTTTTCCTTAAAACGATGATGATAATCCCACTGCCATTTGTAACAAAATTTTGCTTCATCCGGGGGTTCATAATTTGCTGTATCCAGATAATGGATTTTTGTTTCAAGACAGGCCTCCATGATATGAAGATCCTGATAAGGTAAAGCCACATTAATAATCATTTCTGGTTGAAAAGCACGTATTAATTCAATCAGTTCGGAAACATTGTCAGCATCGACTTGCGCTGTCCTGATTGGGGTTTGAAGTGTTTTTGCAATATCATCACATTTGTTTTTATTCCTACTGGCAAGAAGGATATCAGAAAATATTTCAGATACTCGGGCACATTTATGGGTAAGCACTTTTCCCACACCGCCTGCACCAATGATCATAATTTTAGACATGATAAGAAATCCTTTCTCATTTATTTTATAAAATAAGGGTATCCTCTCAAGACTTCCTCATATTTCTTCATGAATTCACGACGGTCTTGAGCTGTTATTAATTCATCGGTAATTGCATTTTCAGCTGTCTGGCGCATTCTTTTAATCATGCGTTTTGGACTGTATTCAACATATGAAAGTACATCCGCAACAGAATCACCTTCAATCTCTTTAACCACGCTGTATTTTCCATTAACTGAAATTCGAATACTGAAAACATTTGTATCGCCAAGAAGATTATGCAAATCACCAAGTGTTTCCTGATAGGCACCCACAAGAAACACACCCAGGTAATAGGGTTCCCTGTTATTAATATCATGTAAAGTAATTAAATTTTTAACACCATGCCTGTCAATAAATCGATCCAGTTTACCATCACAATCACAGGTTATATCGGCTAGAACAGCATTTCTGGTGGGTTTTTCGTCTAAACGATGAATGGGCAGAACAGGAAAAAGATGACCAATGGCCCAGGCATCAGGAAGGGATTGAAATACACTGAAATTTGCATAATAAATATCACTTAAGGCTACTTTTATATTCGTTAATTCCTTTGGAATATACTTTAGGTTTTGGGTATGATCATCTATCGTCTGAATAATTTTCCAGAAAATTCTGTCACTCAAAGCTCTTTCCCGCAAACTTATTTTACCAATCTTGAACATCTGACGAACCTGATCTCGGTAAAAAACAGCATCATTATAGCATTCCTGAAGATTACGAATATTTATAGATTCTAAGCTTTCTTTTAAATTTATGATCACTTCAGGTGTTTTTTCAGACAAAAAAAATTCTTGATCCCCAGTTACAATCACATTGGTATCAAAAATATTAAATATCAGAACAGAATAGTATGCAACAGTTGCACGTCCGGATTCCGTAATAATAACTGGATGATCTATGTCATCACCATCTAATACTTCCATAATTGCATCAATAATATCAGCACAATATTCACTTAAGGTATAATTACGGGAATTCATATAATTTGTATGAGAGCCATCATAATCAACTGCTAAACCGCCGCCAAGATCAAAATAACCCATTGGCGCACCCTCTTTTACAAGGCCAGCATAAACCCTGCATGCTTCTTGAATGGATGCTCTGATATCTCTGATATTTGGAATTTGGGATCCAAGATGATAATGAAGCAATTGTAAAGTATCCAGCATTTGATGAGATTTTAGAATTTCTAATACTTCAATTATCTGAGAAATGGTCAAACCAAAGAGACTTCGATCTCCACCGGATTCAGTCCAATGTCCACCTGCTTTTGTAGATAGTTTGTACCTGACACCGATAAACGGTTTAATATTCAATGCCTTGGATCTTTCAATAATCAAATTTAACTCACCAGGCATTTCAAGAACAAAAAAACAATTGAACCCCATTTTGCATGCATAAAGTCCCAGATCAATAAATTCAGCATCTTTATAGCCATTACAAACAAGACAGGCGTCTTTATCATTAAGAAAAGAAAGGGCTGCGATCAGTTCTGCTTTACTACCGACTTCAAGTCCATGATTATATTGTCTACCAATGTTCGTTATTGCCTCAACAACTTGTTTTTGTTGATTCACTTTGATTGGATAAACCCCTTTATATGTTCCTTTGTAATCAGATTCACTTATTGTTGATCTGAAAGTTTCATGGATCTGTGTAATTTGAGAATCAAGAATATCTTCGAATCTCAGTAGTACAGGCATATCATAGCCACGATCTTTTATCCCTGATACAATTTCATGTAAACTGACAGAAACTGTTTTATCTTTTGCCAAAGGCGTAACGATAATGTCACCTTTTTCAGATACGCCAAAATATGATCCACCCCATTCTCTAACCTGATAAAGTTCTTCTGAATCTTGTGTTGTCCATCTCTTGAGCGTTTTCATCAAGTACTATTTTTCCTTTCAATTGTTAATTATTGAACCTTTTTCATGAGATAATCCGGTACAATACCTTGACCAATATAATAAAATTGAAGATTCATGGGTATATTCAAAAAGTCATCAACGAATTTTCTACATTTAGCTGTATTGCAACAGCACATCATTTTCCATCCAAAGTTATCCATTGTTGTTGAATAGTCGAAAAAAATTTCTTCATTCTTTCTAATTTGCTTTATAGCAATTAGTTCTATAGCGTCTGATTTGAATACAATGCCTGAGTTAGGATCGCAGGAATGGTTTACATAGTCATCTAATCCACCAGATGGCCCAAGAAATAAATCTGGCGCAATTTGTAAATAGTAATCATTTTTTTCATTATATGGTAATGGAAGATCAGTTCTTTTAAAAACAGTACCTTCAAAATTAAGTATCTTTTCATATTTGTCTATGTTTTTCAATGCTTGAACACCTTTGCCAAAGGATGTTGTTATTAAACCAATATTTGCCATGTTTCATCTTTCGAATTTTTTGACTTATTTATTTTATCAGGCAGTCTGGGAACGAGCGCGTTTTTTTGCATCACACATTCCTAAGTAATCTGATTGAATTATTGAGCAGCCTTAAAAAAAGTATTAAAAAATAATTCAAGCCCAGTCTGAAACATTTGATTCAGTTCATTCAGACGTTTATTATCCATCATTTGCAATGTTTGTCGATTAAAATATTGTTGGGAAAGATATAACTCTCTGGATATTTCAACCTGTATCCAGGGAATTATGCTTTTTTTACCATAAGTTTGTGTAATGTATCCGCCAGCAAATGGCTGATTAATCTGTATATCACTTGATTTAAAACCAAATGAACAACAAAAACAATTTGAAATTCGTTTGATTAACAATTTCGAACATGTTTGTCCCCATACATTGCCCAGGCACATCAGCGGACGTTTTCCCCCCTTGTCTTTAGAATTTGTTGGTCCAATGGCGGCCATTGAATGACAATCCAATGCTAAGGCAATTCTTTTTTCTGCCAGTGCACGTTTGATATTATCATGATAAGGTAAATAATAGGAATGAATCAGTTGCTTTTTCTTGTTCTCGTCTGGCTCCATTCCCATCTTATAAATTTGTTTGTCATAGCATGTATGAGATTTAATCACACCATCGGGGTATTCGGGTGGATACTGATCTACAGAACGATTTAAATCAATGATTGCACGCGCAATATCCGTTTTAAACACATATTCTGCACTGTTTCCAATATCATATATGTCCTGAGTAAAGGCATCACTATCATCCAGTAAATCCAATGATGAAAGCATGATATTTTCTTTCAGACTATCAGGAATTAAGTGACCGCCATGGGGTATTGATATCAGTACTGGTAATTTTTTCATATTTAACCTATACATACGCTTCAAATTTATAATCCACCCGCAGTGCCATCACGCCGCACTTCTGCAACGCCATGAAATTCTTTTTTTGAAATACATTTCATTACAGCATGTATTGCACCATAAAAGAATGGGGGTTTTTCAATAATTTTGTAGCCCATATCTTTTAAATAGCTGATAATCGTGTCATCAAAACGATTTTCTTCAATATATATCGTTCCGCCAACTGAGCAATGCATGCGTTGTGCTTGAATCGCATCGGCCATTGACATTTTTTTGTCGATCATTTGAATTAAAAATTGGGCAACAGTTGAGTATATTCTTTCTCCTCCAGGGCTTCCGGTGACCATCCACAATTGATTTTTGTTAAAAACAATGGCAGGTGCAACCGATGTCCAGGGCGTTGCACCGGGTCTTAAATAATGGGGATGGCTGGCATCGTTAATTTCAAATTCTCTCATATAGTTATTGTATAAAAAGCCCAGCCCATCTGCTGCTGCTTTTGCGCCATAAGCCAATTCAATGGATTGCGTAATACCGATTGCATTTCCCTGATCGTCCATCACTGATAAATGCGTGGTATCCGTATTTTCCTGAAGTGGATCGAGAATGGGTAAATCAGGATCAATTCGATCACGGATAGACCATGCCTGCTCCTTTGCAAAATCATAACTGATCATTTTCTTATCTGGAATTTGAAAATAGATATTTGGCTCATAACTCCTTTGTTTTCGATACATAAATGACTTTCGAAATGTTTCAGCGATAAAGTGGTATGATTCCGGTGAATTATTTCGAATAAATTTAGGTGGAATATAATTCAACATCATCAGAACCAAAAGCAATGTATTGCCTGCTGCAGGAGGTGGCATGGTATAGACTCTCAAATTTCTGTATTTTCGTGAGATAGGCTTTCGTTCAATGGGCCAGGGAATACGTGCCAAATCATCCTTTCGAATATAGCCATCATTTTTTTCCATATCATCATGAATACGTTGGGCGATTAAACCTTGATAAAAAGAACGTGGGCCATTGTCAGCAATTTCCGAAAGCACATTTGCCAGATCATTTTGAATGAATAAATCACCTACATCATAAGATTGATTATCTTTGAGAAAATATTTTGCACCGGATTGTGGTTTTACTTTGAGAAATTTTTCCAGTTCCCTTTTTTGAAGGTCATGTTGAAGCTGAGTAATTCGGTACCCCTCTTGCGCAATGCGAATGGCGGGTTGTAAAATTTCACGCCATTTTATTTTGCCATATCTAAAATGGAGATATCCCAATACAGCCACTGTACTGGGCACTGTTGTTGCTTTATAACCATAAGACCGATGGCCTTTTTCCAGCTTACTTAAATGCGCCAGAGATGGAACAACTGAAGATCCATCAATGGCAATGGTTTTGTTCTGATGATGCAAGATCGCCATACTTTGACCGCCAATACCACTGGATTGCGGTTCACAAACGCCCAATGCAAAAGCGGCTGCGCAGGCAGCATCAATGGCATTTCCCCCCTTTGAAAGGATTTCAACACCAGCTTGAGTGGCTTCAGGAAATGCCGTTGAAACCATTCCCTTTTGACCTTTACGGCATTTTCCATCAGGCGTTTCCACAAATTTATTTTCAATGATTGCGTTTTTCATGACTGTTTTTCCTCAAATGAAAAGTTTGAACTTTTATAAATAATCATGGCAAGTAATGCGGATCGATCAATCAAGCTATCTCGAATTATATATTCATTTGGAGAATTACAATCACCGCCAACAGGTCCAAATCCATCCAGAACAGGAATTTGTTCTGGAACATGGCATATATCTGATGAAGAATTGCGATGCGTTGCAGAGACTCTCACCTCTAACTGGTCTGCAATCTTTTTGATGTTTTCATAGAATTGAAGATTAATCGCAGACTCATGCACTGGCAGTCTTCGAAAACTTCTTTTAATTTGTACATGAAATTCATTTCCTGAGTTTTTTTCTGCAATATTTATAATTTGACGATCTATGTCTTTTGATTTATGTTTATCGTTAAATCGAACAAAAATAGTGACTGAAGCATGATCAGAGCTAATTCCTTCAGTTGCCCATGCATTTAATCGTTTTACTTTTACAAAAAGCCCTTTTTCTTTAGATGACATTTTTTGCCAGGCCGTCACTTTTCTGGTAACAAAGGCAATTATATCCTTTGGTTCTTGACTTTTCTTTTTGCTCTTAATGTTTGATAAAAGAATTTGATACTCACGGGTTCCTGCACAACTGGTAACAATTCCCCCTTGAATATCTCCATATTTGGTACTGATCACACATTTGGATGTTTGCGCATATTCAGCAATGAGTTTTTTACTGAAACGTCCACCAATACTGTCATCAGAGGTCAATAAAATACCACATCGGATATTTTTGATACTTCTGGTAAATCGCAGCGCCTGGATTGCTCCCAGAATGATTGCAATGCCGCCTTTGCTTTCAGCAACGCCAGAACCAATAATACGACCTCTTTCTTCATGAAAAGGAACGTAAGTTTCAAAATCGTAAGACGTATCAATATGACCTAAAATTAAAATGTCGTTACTGTCTTTCAGATGATTGCTGAAATACAATGCATTCCCTACCTCAGATTGCGGATGCGCCTGGCGATGAAATCCCAGGTGATTAAAACGTGTAGAGATCCAGTTGCCTAAAGTGTTCAATCCCTCGACATTATTGACATTTGTATTAATGGCAACCATTTGTTCAAGATAATCCTGAATGGTTGATAATTGACTTCGAATATAACTTCTCAATCTAAAATGAAGGGGTTGGGATTTTTTCTTGGAAATCTTTTCTTCGCTTTCTTTTTGAACAAATGTATCCCCAAAATATCGAATTGCAGCAACATCAACCATACGATTGACCAGTGATGTATAGGTATATCCTTTAACTTTTGATGAATGAACATATGTTCCTGTCATACCCAGGCTGGCCATTGAATTGATTTCTAACAGAAACAGTTCATTTTGTGCATTCATACGAATATCCACACGCGCAAAATCATGAAGACCAAGTGCGTTGAATGCACGAATGGCAAGTTGATTAATTGCTTCAGTTACTTCTGGAGATAAATCTGGTGGACAGATTTTACCGCGGGGTTTATTCATTTTATCATCAATTGTTTGAATGCCATTGGGATCTCCACATAAATCAATTTCTACAATGGGAAGAACTTCTAAATTGGGTCCATTGCCAATCAAACCCACGGCAAATTCTCTACCTGGAATAAACGACTCAACCAGGGCCTGTTGGCTATATTCATTGATAATAAAATCAATGGCCGACCTTAAATCTTTTTCATTATCTACAACACGTAATCCAAAAGAAACAGCTTCCATTTTGGGTTTGACAATGACAGGATAGGTAACGCTGCTGCAATCCTCATCTGGTTTAGAGAAAATCCAAAAAGAGGGTGTTGGCAGGTCATTTCTTTGAAAAAGCATTTTGGATAGTACTTTATCAAGGGCAATGGTATGGCCATCAGGGCCAGATCCCACATAAGGTATGCCTACCATTTCGAGCATTGCAGGAATATGTGTATAACGACTTTGTCCCTGAATACCATAGGCCATATTGAAGACCATTCCTGGAAGTTCACCACTCATAACTTTTGGCATAAATTGTTGAATCGAATCAATGATATGCATATTTCCTTTGAGTACACGTACATTATGCCCGCCTTTTTCAAGTGCTGTGGCAACTTTTTCTACAGTTTTTGGGTTATATCGTTCTTTGTTCTGTGTCCCAAAAATATTGATGACATCAGAGTCTTCTATTTCCATGTGATTATATATGACAGCTATTTTCATTCTTATATCCTGATTGGCATTATTGATTTGAAATGCAACCATGATAAATCATCGTGGTTGCAATCATTAACAGAATCAATTTCTTGATGATTCATTTATTTATTGTTCCTTGATTTCTACATCACCAGATTCATCAGGTTTAGATTTCATGTCAGCATCATTGGCATCATAGTATGCGCCTTCATCAGGGTTGTTTTCTTCATATATTTCTTGTTGACCGGCCTCTTGATTATAAGAATCTTCAGCATATTCATCAGGCTTATATTCCTCATATGCTTCCTGATCGTCTGAACCCTGGTTTCCAGCATTCTTTTGTTCGCCTTCTTCATCATAACCCCAAACGGGTTCTTGAGATTCTTCAAATTCTTCAAGATTTTTATTATCTTCAGCATTACCTGCAAGATAACTCTGATCTTGTTCAGTTTCCATGTCATCACTGGCAATGACAGGTAAAACTGAAATCACAAAAAACACCATCATCATAAAAACATTGGGTAAAAAATTTTTTTTCATTATTTTCTCCTTAAATTTGAAAAAAATTATATTATTTAATTGAATCATATACATCAGCATTTGACGCAATGACTGTTACACACTTGTCAGCGGTGATCATCAATCTTCCATCAGAGAATCGCTTATTAATAAACCCGGATACTTCAACAGGATAATTAATAAATGGAAACATTTCTTTGCCAATATCATTTTGTTCAACAATGTATTCTTTTTCATCGATTGTCTGGATTGATATTTCTGTTACATTGCCATCTTGCCATTTGGCAGGTGTAATGATGCCTTTGAATTTTTGTTTGTTGAACATGTTTTTCATAATACAAACCTTTTAAAAAAGTAAAAAAACTGATGCCTGTATTGCAATGCAGGTGCCAATATATAATTATTTGTAATTACAGGTTTTTTATGCTTAATCTGTTTTGAAATCGGAACAACTAATTCCGATTTATTGAATGGTAAAAGAAAAATTGCAGGAATTATTTTTTATTTTAAAATGTTAGAGAATCGGAACTTTTGGTTCTGATAATCTAAAAACAGGAATTGCTTATTCCGAAAAAGGTTTTTTCTTTCTGGGTTGTAAAGATTGAATTTTTTTTATAATATGCTATATATATTTGACAACTTAAATTGTGTCTGAATATGTTTTGAATCAAAATACCCTATTAACTCAGGAGTGTTCCATGCAAAAATATGTTTGTTCAACATTTCAAGTGCTGATCGTTTTTATTTCCGCATTATCTGCGACTGCAATGGATATAGGCCCGGTTCGCCAGGTTTATTCTACCAGTCATACAGAGGATGCACCATCAAACAATCCATATATTCAGATAAAATGGGTTCCACCGGAAAATGGACTGGCTGATGGCTATTATGTGACCTTCAATACGAAGATGACCCATATTTTTGATGAATTTAATACGGCAGATGACGCGGTTGAATTAATTCGTAATGAAACTCAGGTGTCCAGTCAGGATTTTAGTGGTGCTGATGGTGTGAACTATTATTGTCATATTGCGGCATTTGTTTTAGATACAAATGACAAAGAATTTATCGGACCAACTGTTTCACAAGGACCTTTTCGCATAGATACTGTCCCACCTTTGATGCCGGTGGTTAATGCCCCCAATGCTGTTCGAGATCGAATGATTACCATTCAACCGGGTGCATATAAAGCCCATGAAATGTATATCAGTAATGTGGGCTATGAACTTAATGGACAGTGGGAGACGTTTGCACAAAAACGTCAATGGGAATTGCGAGATATTCAAGGCAATCAAATGATTTATGTTGTATTTCGTGATTTGGCAGGTAATACTTCCAGAGCCTCAACAGCCATTCGATATGATACTATCGGACCTATTCCTAAATTTATTACATCCGAAACCGTGCCCGCACGATCATCTCCCATGCATATTACGATTGTTTTTGATGAACCTGTTACACAATTTTCAGATACTGATATACAAACATCCAACTGTGAAATAAACAGTTTTATTGCTGATCAATCAGGGCTGTCATCACGTTTTTTTCTGGAATGTATTCCTTTTACAGAGGGAAACATTCAGCTTTGGATTTTAGAAAATGTACTTCAGGATGAAGCGGGTAATTCGAATCAGGCCAGTGATACCTTTGAATGGATTTATGATACCAGCCTGCCGCAAATTCAATCTATTGATGATCAAATGATTATTGAAAATGCGGGAAGTAAAAGCATTGCTTTTTCTATCACAAACAGTAATGCATTTAATGGGCGTTTAACAATAGATGCCTGGGCTGAAAATGCATCACTGGTTGATAAGCAAGGCCTTGAAATAAATGGACAGGGCAATCCTCTGGATATTACTCTCACTGCCGCTTCCTCTCAAAACGTGGATCTCAAAATTACACCCGAACCCGATCAATCAGGTGAAACCCTTATTCATGTTCTGGTTTCTGATGCCACCGGCATGACTGCCCATACCGCGTTTCAACTGAATATCTGGGACGCACCGAATATATCTCCCATACCTGATTTACAAATGGATGAATCAACGACATACAGCATTACATTTACTCTCACGGATGTTTACAAAAAAAATCTGATTCTCAGCATGACAACATCAAATTCTTCATTGATGGGACCTGATCATATGACAGTGATTGGCCCTGTTTTTAACAGCACAAAATTTCCTTATAATTGTCAAACATCAAACCATGCAACCATATCACTTGATTTATATTTTGCCCCCCCAGAAAACGAATATGGCACGGTCAATATAACACTGACAGCCACAAATACAAAAGATCTGAGCCAGACCCGGGCATTCAAACTGGAAATTCTTCCGCGGAATGATTTACCAGAATTAGTTATGGCATCATCAGTAAGATGCTTTGAAGATCAAACTGCTAAAATACCGGTTTCAATTACAGATATTGATCAGGATGAATTGGTGGTTACTGCCCTGTCATTAAATGAAGCGCTTATTCCAAAAAATTTTTTTCGGTGGATCAGAACTGATACCGAGTATTATAATCCCATAAGTGTACCACTTCAATCGACAGTGACACAGGATTTAATGCTTAAACTTCAACCTGCTGCCGATGCTTTTGGAGATGCAATCATAAGTGTTCGTGTCGAAGATAAATCAGGATTCACTGAAAAAACTTTTCAATTAACAGTTTTATCAGATAACGATCCGCCGGTTTCACCTGAATCAATCTCATTCACAATAAATGAGAATGTTCTGAATGGCACAAAAGTAGGGAACATCCCTGTTTCTGATGTTGACAGTCTGACATTAACCTATTCAATAGATGATATCAGTCCATTAGACCATTTCCAATTGAATTCAATGAATGGTGAAATTACTGTCAATGGCAATATTGATTATGAATCCATATCTCTATATCACCTGACTGTTCGCGTATCAGACCCCTACACGCATTCAAACACACAGGTAAGCATTCATGTCGCAAATATGAACGACCATCCGCCACAAATTGAAGACAGTTTTGACTTAATGCTTGAAGAAAATACAGATATGGGTACAATTATCAAAACAATAATGGCATCAGATATTGATCATGACTCACTTTCCTACACATTGACATTTGAAACTGCAACGGTTCCCTTTGCAATTTCACGCCATACCGGTGAGATTTGGATCAATAACACAGTGGATTATGAAACCCAATCGTTTTATTTATCAATGCTGACTGTATCTGATGGTGTTCATCAGGAACATCGCCCTTTAAGCATTACAGTAACTGATATTAATGAAGCCCCTGCAATTAGTGGCAGTCCTGCATTGACTGTGGCGCAGGGGCAGGCGTATTCTTTTTACCCCATCACTTTTGATCCAGATATCAATGACCAACTCACTTTCTACATGTCCAATAAGCCTCCATGGGTAAATCTTAATCCATTAACAGGTCAATTATCAGGCACCCCTGAAAACGAACATGTGGGCGTTTGGAGAAATATAAGTCTTTTTGTGCGTGATTCAAAAAACCTGTCAACATCTTTACCATCATTTGATATTACTGTGATTAATACCAACGATCCACCTGTATTAAACAAAGCCATTGCCAATGTTTCAATTGATAAAAATAATAGTTTTGCTTACACAATTCCTCAAGATACCTTTTTGGACCCCGATCCTGATGATACTCTGTCATATCAGGCCACTGAATTAAACAAAGATCAATTGCCGGCCTGGCTTGATTTTGATCCTGTTACACTTCATTTTTCAGGGATACCCGGTATGTTTGATGGCGGTGTTTTTATTATTCAAGTAAGCGCCTTGGATTCAACAATGACAGCAACAGCCACTTCATTTATTTTGACAGTGATCGACCATAATATTGTTCCAATCCTTACACTTCCTGGATATGACACTGACTTCTATGAGAATAACGATGCGTCCATTATTGACCAGTTTGCAAGGGTTGAAGATGCTGATTCGCTAAATTATGACCAGGGTGTTCTTTATGCTTATTTAGACCAAAATGGTACTTCAGATGATCAGTTAAAAATTAAAGATTATGGTTTTGGCAACACGCCGATTGGTCTTGATGAAAACAAAGTATATTCCGGTGAGCAATTGATCGGTACATTTTCCGGCGGTACTCACCCCGAACCTCTGGCTGTAACGTTTACCCATTGGGCAGATTTATCAGTTGTCACTTCATTATTGCGTAATATCATGTTTATCAATAATTCAGAAAATCCATTGGATGGTGAAAGGCGTCTGGTGGTACGCATATCAGATGGTGATGGTGGAACCAGTGACCCTGCATATAAAACAATCCATGTACATGCAACCAATGATTATCCAGTATTAATGATTAATGATCAGGTCATTGAAATTGACTCCCCCTATAGCTTACCCAATATAGATGAGGCTGAAACCATCGTTTTTGAAAATGATCGCCGCATTCGACTGGATGACAAAGATGCGGGAGATGGTATTTTGACCGCATCAATATCTGCTGTCAAAGGTATTATTTCATTTGATCCGCAGAATATTGAATATTTTAAAGATGTAACAGGCAATAATACTAGCAATGTAACATGTCTGGGAACATTGACTCAAATCAATGCAGGATTGGATGCAATGAAATATACCAATCATATAAATGTATTTGGAAAAGAATCTCTTCTTTTTACCTTGAATGACAATGGAAATTCTGGATCTGGTGCGGTAAAATTTTTAAACTCTTCCATAATTTTTTATATTAATGAGGTCAATGAACCACCGCGTTTTTCGACAATTTCGCAGCAAGTTCTGATGGAAGATACAGCAGCTCAAATTGCATTTTCAATCACCGAAACAGACTTTCAGAATATTGTCTTGCAGATAAAAGATTTTGAACAGGATATGATTTGTGCGGATTCTATATCTTTTGAAGGACCATTGCTTGAAGAAAATTTTATCATCAATACTTCAGAAAGTGACCATGCGGACGTGACCATGAATATGATGCCCTGTAAGAATAAAACCGGTAAAACTTTTATCACGCTTATTGCCAACGATGGCGTGAATACTATAACCAGACTTATTGATATTTATATTACGCCAGTCAATGATGCACCTGTTGTACGTGATCAATCGTTCACAATAAATGAAGACAGTTCAGTGCCGCTTCCGCTATCGATTACTGATACTGAAAATGATTATTTATACCTGTCACTTGAGACTCCCCCAAAGCATGGTCATGTCGAATTTGACAGTATCAATGAGCGTTTTATTTATACCCCTCAATTAGATGAAACAGAATCTGTTTATTTTGAATATCGTGCATATGATGATGATCAAATATCAAATAAAGGCCGAATTGATATAACGATAATACCTGTCAATGATCCCCCAATAATTGATGCGATTAACGATCAAACCCTTATTTCGTTTCAATCAAAAACACTTGAGTTTAGTGTCTCTGACGTGGATAGTAATGATATCAATATAGCTGCCGCGTCCAACAATACTCAAATTTTTCCAAATAATCCGGCATATTTATCTTTGATTAAAAACAATAATAATCAGTATAGTTTGTATCTGAATCCCATGCGGGACCAATTTGGCACGACCACCATTACCATTACTGCAACAGATTCCCAGGAAGCATCTGCTTATGAAACTTTCAATGTTTACGTAAAACAGTTGGATAATCAAGGGCCAGTTATCAGTCTGAATCAGCCAGATATTGTACAAATGAATCAAAATGAGGAATATATTGAGCCTGGATATATTGCAATTGATGATATTGATGGTGATGTATCATCATCAGTAAGCACTCAAAGTAATCTGAATACACAGCTTCCTGGTATCTATCATATTTTATATCAAGGAAAAGATACTGCTGGCAATAATTCTGAATCAGTAGAACGTATGATTATTGTTCACAAGAACCAGTTCACAAGCCAAGAAATATCAGGTAGCATTACTGATGATGGCGGTGCATCAGTGGGCTGGGTTGATATTTTTGTGACGGGTCAGGGTTACACATATAAAACAACCAGTATATATAATGGTTATTTTGAACTGGCACTTCCAATTACCTTTGATGGTTCAGCCTGGCAAATGCGTTTGACAAGAGATGAATTTTATGAACAAACATTCGAATTTTCATCACCCCGAAGTTTTGAAACAATTACATTGTTGAGTAAAGATAGCAATAATGCAGAAGTTATTCAGGGACAATGCTTTGAACATCAAGTCGATGGAACGAATCATGTTTTACCCCAGGTGATCATTCGTGCAAGATCCATAGAAAGTGATGAACTGCTTGCCACGAGTATATCAGATAACAATGGTCAATACACACTGGCTGTTGATGTGAGAGATCGGCCTTATACCTTTGAAGCGGTGAAATATGGCTATGAGAGTAAATCCTTTAATATTTATGCATCATCAAACATTGTTTTGATGCCTATCACAACGATTATTGTTGAACAGCCTGAAAGTAAGACAGATCACACAACAGCAAAGAATTTGGGTAAAGTGACACTCTTTGTCACTGCAAATCCACCATTTACAGATCAAGAAAATGAACTGGTTCTGGTGACCGATGTCCCGAAAGACATAACAAAAACTTATATTCAAAATGACCACAAATACAAACTTGAATATTCCAAATATGGCGACTTTTGGGTAAGCCTTCGTGTAGATACCACTGAAGACTGGAATGCAAATGATAATTATTATGTTGAAAAGACAGTGCATTTTAAATCCCTTGAAAATTCTGCGCAAGTATTTGTTACAAAAGGTGAAACACAATACCTGATTACTCAGCCTTTTTATGTAGAACAGTCTGATACTTCATCATTTATGTGGATTGATCGTGGCGGTTTATCAGGCCTGGACATTCCAAGAAAATTAAATTACACGATTCGTAATTATACCTTTCCATTAGAAGATCAACTCTATGATCATGTGATTGAATTTGAATTACATGACGATTTTGGTCGAGAGATCGAAATGTCTGACAATTCCATTTGTTTGGGCTTCGAATTTGACGCGCCAGTAACAGGAGAGAATTTAAATAATCAAACCTATAAACTGATTCATGCAGAAACTGTACAAGAATTGCTCTTGGGACAAGGACTACAAATAGAATCTTCCTTTTCAATTTTTGAAAATCATGTAACATTATGTACATCTCATTTAAGTGCATTTGGTTTTCGGAAAATGGATGATCAGGCACCGAAATCAGGTGATTCTGATTCTGGAGGGGGCTGTTTTTTGGAAATGATTGAGAAATAATTTGTCCATTTCGGTTTTAGAACCTAGAGACAAGTCATGCCTTGTCTCTACGAACTTGATACCGGTAATTGCCAATCAAAAATTTTACCGGAATGCTCGAAAAATAACCCATTTTCAAAAGTCGGACAGGTCAGACAAGTCAGACTTGTCTGACCTGTCCGACTTGTCTGACTTTACCGAATGGGGAAATTATTTTCAGAGCATTCCTTACACTCAAATAAATATGCAATTTTTCCCAAACAAAGGATTTATGAATAGGACAATGAATACAGTATTACATGATGTCTTTTGCAAAGGAATTTCTCTGGAAAAGAAAGCACAATTCACCAAGGCCAAAATGCTTTATGAGGACATCCTTCGTCATGCCACTGATGAAATGGATTTAGAGAAAGCAAGATATCGTATGGCGGATATTGATGATCTGATTAAAGAAAAAGCTATTTATCAGCGCATTGATGAAAACGCAAAAAGAGTCCTGACTGAAATTGGCATTAATATAATTGATAACGAACCGCTTATGGATATTCTTATTGAAGCTGATGCCATCGATTTCAACAATGACACAGCAATATTTATCCCATTGAAATTAGACTATATCAATTACTGTTTAGAGAAAGTACCGCGAAAAATGTCTGGGGATCCTGGAATGAATACTTTTGGAACAGGTGCAACATCCCCCTTTCTCAAACGTAAGGACGACGACAAACTTCTTCCGGCCAATCGAGAGGAATATGATATTATCATTCACACAATAGGCGAACAACAAGATGTTGTAGGCATATTTAGTCTGCCTGTTGCTTGCGACAAAAGTATTTCGCTATTTGAGATCGCCAAACAGATGGAAAAAAATTATCAAGGGCTTAAGATGATAACGACCAACACAATGTGTGATGATGAGGCGGCATATTTGAAAGGCAAAGATTTCTGGATTGATGGCACGAGTCTGTTGACATCCTTAACACCGATGAATAACATGATTGCTCCTTTTTTACGCAGTGCGCGCATAGGAAATAATCTTTTGTTGATTGACCAAAGCATTGCTGGCATTTCTGGTCCTGGCAGTCCGGAGTCTTTTTTGACTCAAAATCATGCTCAGGTTCTTTTTATGATGATTATCGCCCAGACTGTTAATCCAGGTGTTTCATGTATACACTGTGGTATACCAAGCGTTGTCGCATCAGATGGTACACTATCCTATAGTTCTCCTCATCAAACATTCATCAATGCTGCCTTAGCACGGGTCAATACCTGGATTACCAATTTTCCTTCCGCTCAGACCGGTGGCAGTACAAGCCTATCTGATGTAACATTTCAAGCTATGCTTGATTCAGACTTGAGTCGTAACACTTTGCGCAAGTATGGCGTGCATATTGTGCGACACGCCATGGGCGCTTTAGGCAGCCTCAACTTTTTCAGCCTGGAAAAATTTGTAGCAGACTGTGAGCGTGAAAGAAGTGCCAGGATAAGATTTGATGCAATGCCAGAAGATATTGGCATGATACCCATGTACTTTCCCCCTGATGAACAGGCACTTGAGGGGATTCGAGAAATTACTGAAAAGGGAAACGCAAAAAATGCGGATCACACACTAAAGAATGTGGACTCATTTCGCCAGTGGTATGACAATATTTGCAAATCTGCTAAAAATAAATTATATTACCCGCACCTCAACGATACTTTGGCAATGGGGCAAAACCTTAATTATTGATTTTACAGAATAAGGGCGCATTCTCAAAATAATATTAAATTAGCAAAAATTATCATAATGAAGTCAAACCAAATAAAATGTCACAGATGTGGTACTTGTTGCCAAAAAAACAGTCCAGCACTGCATTTGGAAGATCTGCCTTTAATTACCGATGGGCACATTGCCAAGAATCAATTAATCACCTATCGCAAGGGCGAATGGATTTACGACAATGTTGCCAATACATTCATCAAACTGGATCAGGAACTTATTAAACCGGTCATGAAAAATTATTGTATCTTTTATTTACATGAGGATCATTCATGTGCCATTTACAATAATCGCCCTTTGGAATGTCAAATTCAATTATGTTCTGACCCGCTACCATTAAAAGATATGTATCAAAAAAATCGCCTGGCGCGTCAGAATATACTGTCTTCAGAGAGTCCCTTGTTAGAACTGATTGAATATCATGAAAAAAACTGCACGCTAAGCGATCTGCCTAAATCATCCAAAGACTTAACAAATTCAATAAAGCTAAAACTAAAAAGTATGATTCAATTTGAATACCATTTTCGCTTTACGTTATATCAACAAACCGGCCTGCAACAGTCTGATATGATCTTCCTGCTTGGCCGTCCTATTGAGAAATTGTTACAACAAGCAAGGATTACATTATAATTATTTTTATGCAAAATCAAAATGATATCTGATAAATAGTTGTATGATTCAAATATTTTTGATAAAGAAATAATTAACCCGCTAACGCATGATACAAGGAAGAAGCTATGAAAACAACAAAGCCTTTGACAATGATTTTTGGTATATCTTTGGTGCTTTTAATATCAGCATTAGATGCTCACAGTAAAACTCACAAAGACCGATTTGTATTTGCTTCATATGCAACACTCCAAACACTGGACCCCTGTATGGCATATGATACAACCTCTCATCAACGTATTCTAAATATATATGAACCGCTCATCTTTTTTGATGGAAGTGCTGTCGATCAGTACATACCTGTGCTGGCAACAAAGGTTCCATCACTCGAGAATAAAGGGATATCCAAAGATGGACTCTCATATACATTTATCATTCGTCAGGATATTCGATTTCACGAAGGTGGAAAACTCACTGCTGACGATGTCGCATACTCCTTTAAACGCAATATGATTGCCGACCCTGATGGCGGCCCCATATGGATGCTTCTGGAACCACTCCTTGGTATTACAAGTACCCGAAATGAGAAGGGTCAATTAATTGCAGATATCTTTAAAAAAATTGATCAGTGTATTACTGTCAGTGATAATAAAGTTACATTTCATCTAACGCGACCCTATCCTCCCTTTTTAAGTATATTATGTACGTCAGTGGGTGTTATTCTTGATAAAGAATGGGCATTAACTAAAAAATGCTGGGATGGACGTATTGAAAATGCGAAAAAGTATAATAACCCCAAAATGGGTCAGGAACCGCTTCAAAAAATTGCCAATGGTACAGGCGCATTTCGCATGAAATCCTGGGAAGTTTCCAGACAATTCATTTTTGAACGAAATGATCAATACTGGGGAAAAAAGCCTGCGCTAAAGACAGCCATATTTAAATATGTCAAAGAATGGAGCACGCGCAAAATGATGCTCCAAAATGGGGATGCCGATCGTGTTACTGTAGACAGTACGCATATACCGGAAGTGCTTTCAATAAAAGGATTAAGTTTCTATAAAGTGCCTCAATTATCTGTTTCTGGTGCCTTGTTTTGTAGAAAAATCAATGCAAAAGCAAACCCATACATTGGTAGTGGAAAACTCGATGGTAAAGGTATCCCTGAAAATTTTTTTGCTGATGTTCATATTCGTAAAGCATTCCTCCATGCATTTGACAGAAATATGTATCGCCGAGATGTGTTAAACAATATGGCCATTGTTCCTACAACACCCAATATTGAAGGTTTACCTTATCATATTAATACACCCATTTATGAATATGACCCCTATAAAATGATTGATCATCTAAAAAAAGCCTGGGATGGAATGGTTTGGAAACGCGGATTTCGGATGACCATTGTCTACAACACAGGGAATGAAATGCGTGAGGCTGCGGCATTGATGCTGGCTGAAAACATGATGGCGCTCAATCGCAATATTCAAATTGAAGTAAAAAATGTGGATTGGAAAGATTATCTGGTCAATTATCGTAACTATATGTATCCATTTTTCATCATAGGCTGGAGCGCTGATTATGCAGACCCTCATAATTTTATATATAATTTTATGCATTCAAAAGGTGTTTTGGGTAAATATATACGATATCATGATCCCCAGATAGACCGCCTCTGCGAACAAGGAATTCAAACAGTTGATCCTGCAAAAAGACGAACCATTTACGAAAAACTGCAAATGGCTTGGTATGAAAATGCCACAGGAATTTTACTTTATCAAACAGTTAATTTTCGTGCTTATCGTCAGGATATCAGCGGTTTTTTGCTCAATCCAATTTTTTCTGATGACTGGGAAAACTTAAAAAATCTTAACAGGCGATAATTCATGATCGCATTTATTGTCAGACGCTTTATTTTTTTGTCCTTTGTTCTTGTTGGCATATCGCTGCTTATTTTCGGAATTTTAATGACGTTCTCTCCTGAACGTCGCGCAGCAGCCTATGTTCAAAGCCCGCAACAGGCTCAAAATATTCCTCAAATAATCAAACAATATGGCCTGGATCAGCCATATTATGTCCAATACGTTAAATGGATGAGCCAAACAGCACGCGGTAATTTTGGTTGGTCTTTAGTTGCTGCCCAGCCCGTGTGGGATGCATTTTGTAAATATTTTCCAGTCACACTGGAATTAAATTTGTATGCCGTGCCCCTGACACTGTATCTAGGTATTGCATTGGGTACACTTGCTGGTATTCATAGGGGATCTGCAATTGATCATCTGACACGAATTATCGCAATCATTGGATGGTCTTTGCCCACATTTTTGTTTGCCCTGGTCTTGCTGATGGTTTTTTATGGTTATTTGGGATGGTTTGGCACAGGAATTATCAGTGATAGTATTCAACTATACTTGCTTGATCATCCGGAAGAATTTATTCAATATACAGGTTTGTATACAATTGATGGCATACTTAATTTAAATGCCACCATTACAATTGATGCCTTTAAACGATTAATTTTACCTGTTGCGACCCAGGTATTTGTAGTCGTTGCTTTGTTAATGCGAATTACACGATCAAGTATGATTGAAGAATTGTCTAACGATTATGTGACAACAGCACTTGCGAAGGGTGCAGACAACCACACGGCATACTACAAACATGCGCGAAAAAATGCATTAATCCCAACCATTACAGTCTCAGCGCAACTGGCAGCACTTTCTATGGAAGGCAGTGTTGCGGTTGAAATTGTTTTTAATCGTCATGGTATGGGATGGTGGATGGTTTCATCTGCAACGCAATTGGACATGCCTGTTTTGATGTTTATGTGTATTTTTATGGGGCTGGTGTTTGTTGTCTCCAATTTGTTGTGTGACTTACTCATTGCCTTTTGGGATCCAAGGATACGATTATCACAGTCATGAAAACGATTATTTTATCATATTTTAGAAACATAGCAATGGTGTTGTGGCGGCTCCTAAGAAATCCAATGGCGCGTATTGGCCTTGTATTGCTTGTTATTTTTAGTGGGATAGCATTATTTGCGCCAATACTTGCACCGCCCAAATATGATTTCGCACCTTACCGCATGCCCCATAAAGGCTTTTCAACAATTCCAAAACCACCCAATCCAAACAATGTTTTTGGAACCACTTCAGGCCAATACGATATTTACTATGGCGTGGTCTGGGGCACACGAACTGCATTTAAAACAGGCTTGCTTGTTGTTCTTGTGGCAGCTTTAATTGGTGTCTGCGTGGGTGTTATTTCAGGGTATTATGGTGGCTGGATTGACGAAATCATTATGCGAATGGTAGATATTGTCTGGACAATCCCATCATTGATTCTGGCAATGGCATTGGTGGTTTCCTTTGGTCGTGGATTAGAAAACATCATGCTTGCTCTTGCGTTGGTGAGTTGGCGATGGTATGCGCGGGTAATTCGTTCAGAGGTTTTGAAAATTAAGGAAATGGGTTATGTACACGCTGCTAAAATAATGGGCGTATCCGATATTCGTATTATGATTCGCCATATTTTGCCAAACACGATTTATCCCATCATTATCATGGGGACATTGGAAATGGGTTCTATAGTTATCATGGCTTCGTTCATGAGCTTTATCGGACTGGGTGCACCCAAAGGTTATGCCGATTGGGGGCAGATGGTAGCACTTGCCAGGAATTACATTGTCGGTCCTCCTGAAGCACCCTTGAAATACTGGTACACAATATTTTTTCCAGGTGGGTGCATTATCTTGTTTGTTCTGGCCTGGAATCTGATTGGAGATGCTTTGAGAGATACTTTTGATCCAAAGCAATGAAACGAAATTCTTGTTTTGATAACTGTTGATAGAATAAAAGAGTGTAAAATCACAATTCTTTCAACATCATGAGATATTCAGGTGACAAATAAACAATATGCTTCAAAAACAGGCCGATTAACTGTAAAAAATCTGATCAAATACTATGGAAAACTATGTGCTGTTGATGATATCAGTTTTAGTATTGAGCCAGGTATTTGTTTTGGCTTACTCGGCCCCAATGGTGCTGGAAAAACCACCACAATTGAGATCATAGAAGGGATCACAAAACCAACATCAGGAAAAATCCTATATAACGATTCGCCAAGAAATCGTTCTTTCTGGGAAGTGATTGGTGTGCAGTTTCAGTCTACAGAATTGCTTTCTTTCCTGACTGTTCGGGAGTCGATACAAACATTTATGCGTTTGTATCAAAATCAAGTCCCTTTAGATCAACTGATCCGGATTTGTTCCCTTGAAGACATTCAACATCAGGAAAATCGTAAAATTTCAGGCGGCCAAAAGCAGCGACTGATGCTTGCAATTGCACTTGCAAACAATCCTGATTTAATCTTTCTTGATGAACCGACAACAGGACTTGATCCGCAGTCCAGGCGCCATCTTTGGGAAATTGTCGAAGGGATCAAACGAAAAGGCAAAACAATTGTTTTGACAACCCATTATATGGAAGAAGCCCAGATTTTGTGTGATGAAATCATTATTGTGGACAAGGGAAAAATCATTGCACAGGGAGCACCTGAAGATTTAATCACCCAAAAATGTGCCGGACAAATAATTCGGCTGCCTCAAGAAGATGTCTCCAAAAATGTGCTTCAATTGCTGGATTCAAGTCAACAATATGCCTGGCATATGGATTCAACCCGCAAATATATTTTAATACAAACGCAGACAATCAATGATTGTTTAGAACTTTTAATGAACAACCAGGTCGATCTTTCACGATTAACACTTCGTCCACATAATCTGGAAGATTTATTCTTGCAACTCACCGGAAAAGCCCTCCGGCATTAAGGAAAGAATATGTCTCGGTTTTGGTCAATTTTCATTGCCAGAAATAAAGAATACTATCGGGATCGGGCCAGTTTTGGATGGAATATCATGTTTCCATTCCTGGTCATATTTGGATTTGCCTTGATATTTCAAAATGGTGGACAACGTCCATATAAAATAGCTGTTCTGACCTCTCAGACAATCCATCCGGTCATACAAAGTCAGGTTTGCTCCCATGACTTACTTTCATGCATTCCTTATACTGACAAAAATATGGCGATTGATAAATTAAATCACCATAAATTGGACATGGTCATGGAAAATACATCACAACCATTTAAATACTGGATAAATAAATCCTCCCCCAAAGGGATTCTTTCCGAAGGCCTATTAACACGTAAAACACTGTCCAAGGACGAACAAAACCAACGACTAATAAAACAAACCATTGACTCCAAACCAGTTTACTACATTGAATGGTTATTTCCTGGAATCATTTCAATGGGAATGATGTTCAGTTCATTGTTTGGCATTGGTTTTTCCATTGTACGATATCGTCAAAATGGCGTTTTAAAACGTTTGAAAGCCACGCCTATAACTTCATTCGAGTATTTATGCGCGCAAATCATTTCACGTTTATTGATGATAGTCACAACCAATGTTATTCTTTACGCAGGATGTTCCTGGCTTTTTGATTTTCAATGCAAAGGCTCTCTCATTCACCTGCTTGTTTTTTTTATGATTGGGACAATATCTGTTATTTCTTTGGGACTGATTGTCGCTGCACGTACAAAAACAGAAGAGCTTGCACATGGCATGTTGAATATGATTACCTGGCCCATGATGTTTTTATCTGAAGTCTGGTTTTCAATTGAAGATGCCCCGCAATGGATTAAATATTTTGCACAGTGTCTCCCATTATCTCATGTTACACAGGGGCTCAGGCTAATCATGAATGATGGTGTGCATCTTTTTGATCTTTCTTCAGAAATTTTTTATTTATCTGTCATGACAATTATTTTTTTAAGTATCGGTTCTTTTTTGTTTAAATGGACGCAATAAAATCGCTCTTTTTGTTCAAATAGTTTATGAGGAGATCAACTCGCATGAAATCTCTTTTTAACTTTATTTTAAAAATATATGTCAACCTTAAGTTAAAAAATAAATTCATTATTCCAATTATCGTAGTGATGTTTTTGTTTTTTCTGTTTTTTTCAATTTATATTATTCACGATCAAAGAAAAAAATTTGAACTTCGATTGTCAGAAAAAGCAGAAAGGATTACCCTGCTTTTAGTCTCATCCAATCTCAAAAGTATATGGGATATGGACAAAACTGCATTGGAATTGCAATGCCATTCATTTTTTGAAGATGAAGAAATCACTCGTATTGTAATCACGGATACAACTTTTAGTGAAGATATTATCAATCTCTCAAAACCAGTAACTGGCTCGCATGATATTATAAAAAAGTCTGAGTATATAAAGGGTTCTGAAATAATTGCTAAACTGGAAGTCGTATTCACAAATTATTATATTGAGCAAAATCTTGCCCGCATAAGAAATTCAATACTGAGTTTGTCTGTTTTAGTGTTTCTTGTTATTATTGCTTTGATTTTAGTGATATCACAAATTGCTTTAAAACCATTACATGGCTTGATGGAAGGTGTCAATCACCTGACAGCAGGAAATTTGGACTATAACATTTCCCAAGACTCACAAGACGAAATCGGTATATTGGCAAAAGCATTTAACAGCATGACAGCACAATTGCGCCTTTTGATAGATGACCTGCAAGAAAGGGCAACTGAGCTTCATGTAAAAAATGCTCAGTTTCAAGCGATCATGGATAATTCAACAGCAGTAATTTACTTGAAAGATACTGATGGAAAATATATTTTGATAAACCAGCGATTTGAAAAAATTTTTCATATTACAAAGCGTAATGTTATTGGAAAATCAGATCATGACCTTTACCCAAAAAACCTGGCAGATTTATTCAAAAAGAATGACCAGCAAGTGATAAAAGAAAATGCACCACTTGAAATGGAAGAATATGCAATGCATGACGATGGCCTTCATGCCTATATCTCGGTAAAGGTTCCCCTGCATGATACACATGGTAATATTTATGCAGTGTGTGGTATTTCAACAGATATTACAGAGCGAAAAAAGCATGAAGATTTGCTGAAAAATTATAATTTAAAACTTGCGCAGTCAGTGAAACAACAAACCAGTGAATTGAAAATTGCCAAGGAGGAAGCTGAGGCTGCCAATCGATCAAAAAGCAGATTCCTTGCCAATATGAGCCATGAGATTAGAACACCCATGAACGCTATTATTGGTTTGACGCACCTGGCTTTAAAAACATCTTTGACACCTCAGCAATTAGATTACTTGAAAAAAATTGATATTTCCGCAAACTCCTTACTTCGCTTAATCAATGATATATTAGATTTTTCAAAAATCGAGGCAAACAAACTGGAAATGGAATATAGGGATTTTTCACTTGCAGATGTATTCTCAAACCTTGAATCACTCATCAATGTAAAAATCTCAGAAAAAAATCTTTCCTATTCATTTACTGTTGACAAATTAATACCTGCCGGTCTTATCGGAGATTCATTGCGATTAAACCAGATCCTCACAAATCTTGTAACAAATGCGATCAAATTTACGCATCAAGGAAATATAAAAATTAAGGTTAAAATGATCAAACGTTCAGAAACCGAAGTTACATTACGATTTGTGGTTCAGGATTCTGGCATAGGCATGAGTCAGAAACAGGTTGAAAAATTGTTTCAATCTTTTCATCAGGCCGATACGTCTATCACAAGAAAGTATGGTGGAACAGGCTTAGGTCTGGCGATCAGCAAACGATTAATCGAAATGATGGGGGGCAAGATAGATGTAGAAAGCGAGCCTGGAAAAGGAAGCCAATTTATTTTTACAGCATGTTTTGGTATTTCAAAACAGGATAATCAATCAAAACGTTTTGAGTCGGTTTCTATTCAAGAGATTAAATCTCTGCTAAATGGTAAGCATGTTTTATTAGTTGAAGATAATGAAATCAACCAGCAGGTTGCACGAGAATTTTTGGAGCATGTTGGTATCAAAGTTACTGTGGCGCATGATGGACAACAAGCAGTGGAGATTTCTGAAGATAACATTTTTGATTGTATTTTAATGGATATTCAGATGCCGGTTATGGATGGATATTCAGCGACTCAAATGATTCGTAAAAGAGATGCCAGCCAGAAATTGGATAGCTCTAAACGGCCAATTATTGCCATGACCGCTGATGCAATGACTGATGATCGAAATCGATGCCTGACAGCCGGAATGAATGACTTTATTCCCAAGCCCATTAAGCCAGAAATTCTTTATGCAAGCTTACTGCGATGGTTAAAACCTGAATCCCCCTTGGGCTTTTCAAGTATCAAAATTATTGATGCCACACATGCATCTTTAAAACCAAATGTTTCGCTTCCTCAAATTGAGTGTTTGAATACACAAGTTGGTATAAAGAATGCGAATAATAATAAGAATCTTTATATCCAGGTATTAAAAAAAGCGCTGATTCGATTTGATCGTATTGACGCACAAATCCTGACTGAGATCAATCGCGATGATTTCAAAACAGCGCAGAGACTGGCACACTCTATGAAAGGTATCACCGCCACTATCGGCGCACAAAAGTTGAATAAAATAGCCTTAAAAACAGAAAAGGCAATCAAAGACAGGGATGCTGAACGTATTCAAAAAATGATCCCAAAACTTTCCGATGAAACAAAAAAAGTAATACCTGCAATCGAATTATTTCTCAATAATATAGCGTCAAATGCTTTTGAAGAAGCATCAGAGAATGATGAACTTGTATTTGATAAAGATCTTCTCAAAAAACATTTCAATGAACTTACAAATCTGATTAATGATAGTGATTCAGAGGCATTAAAGAGTATCTCAGATATCAAATCCTTGTTAGGGAAAAAGCATATCACTCAAGAATTCTTGGAATTGGAAACACAAATTAATAGTTATGCTTTTGAAGATGCTGCCATTACATTGAAAAAAGCATGGGAATCATTCATAACCAAACGCAGATAATGCCTTTTCATCACTGGTCCAGTTTTTTTGAACTTTTACAAATAATTTTAACATAACCTGAACACCAAGCATTCGTTCAATTTCTTCCCGCGCCCGAGATCCGATTCGTTTGAGCATAGCCCCTTTTTTACCAATAATAATCCCCTTTTGAGAGTCTCTTTCCACATGGATGACCCCGTGTATATGAATTATTCGTCCATTTGCAGCTTCCTTAAATTGCTCAATAGTTACAGCCGCTGCATAAGGTATCTCTTTGTTGGTCAGTTGAAATATTTTTTCGCGTATTATTTCTGCTGCAATAAAACGTTCTGAAAGATCAGTTATATGATCATTTGGAAAATAAGCGGGTCCAAATGGCAGTAATTGTTTCATTTCTTTGAGTAATTGATCAAGCTGTTCACCCGTCCTGGCTGAAACAGGAACAATGGCTTTGAATGGATATCGACCATCATATGCTTGAATCATGGGTAACAGGGCTTCTTTTGGCAAGCAATCTATTTTATTAAGCGCCAGAACAACAGGTTTTGTAAACCCTTTCAATTGATCAAACAAAAGTTGTTCTGAAGATGGATCTGGATTGGTGGTGTCAATGACAATAAGCAGAATATCCACATCAGAGACAGTTGAAAGGGCAATTTCCACCATGCGGCGATTTAATAAGCGATTGGATTTGTGAATACCCGGCGTATCCAAAAAAATCATTTGGCAGTCGCTTTGATGATAAATACCAGAAACACGATTTCGTGTTGTTTGCGGCTTTTTTGAAATGATCGACACTTTCTGCCCCAATATTTGATTTAATAATGTAGATTTTCCGACATTGGGAGCACCTGCAAAGGCGATAAATCCAGAACGATAGTTTGATTCATTCATTTTCAATGTTTGCTTCCTTCTTCTATGGCTTGGCCCAATTAAATAGATACTTTTCAACGCGAACGACGCACTGTTTGAGCTTGCGTAGCACCAAAAACGTGTATCTTTTAATCAGGTCAGCCCATAAGTAATTTAAAAACAGATTAGATCTTTTTTTAAGCATTCTTTTATCTATATTTTTTTCATCTCAATTGTATTTATTTTTCGTTCGCACTCATTGAACAGAACGGTGTAACCTATTAAAAGCAGAAATAAAACCCATTCAAAGGGTCAAGAGCAGACATGCATTACTTCCCTATTTCTCTTTCTTAGGCAGAATAACTTTTACGTAATCTTCGGTAGCTTCAAAAACAGGATTTTTCCCTGTGAATTGTCTAATTTTAGGAATCACTTTTGTTCGTATGCCCATACCTCTAAAATCAACATATCGATAGTCTCGCATTATTTCCATGATAATGGTATTGCGAGTGTATCGTTGGCCAGCAATCATTTTCTCAATTGTCATAGAATTTTGTAAACTGCCTGGACTGATAATTTCAAAACGATTTGAATAGATGCCGATTTCGATATCTACAAACCGAGTCCAGTCTCTATGTACCAAAGCATTGACGATAACCTCTCGAATGGCCTCGACTGGATAATAGTAATGCTTGTGTCGTCTGAAATTTTGATCAATTTTATCTGGTTCTTCCGATATAAAAGGGTCTATTTGCTGAAGAACATTTTCAATAATGCCATTATCAATCAATTGCCTGCTGCCATCTGAAAAGTCCCAGCGACCAAGCAATGGGGAATCAATGATCGTATCTAAAAGGGCTTTATACTCTTTCTGAGGACTATCAAATGCAAAGATTCTTAAACCACTTTGTTTTAGATATTGACGTGGTTTTTTTCCAAAAAGAACTAAACCAGCGATGGTACACATATCAGCAGATTCTGTCAAAAGGCTAAGGTTTGAAAGTCTGTTTTTCCATTCTTTTTCAGTTGTCGGCACATCTGGATCATTAATAATATCCCTGAGGTAATTATCAATACGAACAATATCCAGGCTTCGAAAACTCGTTCTGGCAACGGGTAATTGTTCTGTATGGAGCAATCCGCCTGTTTCATATAGTCGCATTTGTTGTTCACGCGTTGCCAGACGTGAAGTAGATCCAACTCGAATAAATATTTTTTCTTCTCCTTTATGACGCAAAACATAAGGTTTCGAATGACCTTGAGGGAAAGTTAAAACTGCGACCCATTTATTGTTTTCAACTTGTATTTCTTCATAATAAGGAAGTATGGCTGGATGAACTTTTTCTGAAATAACATTCATCACCCACTCTTCAGTGTTTTTTCGTCTAAGACCAGTAATAGAAGCATCATCCTCAACTCCAAGTAAAATTCTGCCACCCTGAAAATTAACAATCGCAACGATTTCTCTGGAAAGTTGTTCGGGCCTGATATCGTCACGTTTAAATTCAACCCCTGAATTCTCACCATTGGCTATTATTTCAAATAATTCTGATTTTAACATTGTTAACCTTTAAGGTCGTTTGCTTGTATGGGCGAACAATTCTTTCCATACGTTGTTGGAATCCATTTATATCAAGAAAACTTTTATGTTCAAACAAGAAATAAATCAACAGATTTTTCATCTTGCCGGTGCGAAAAATATATCAGACCAATTGTCAGTCGTTAACGAGCGAAGGGTCGGACCAAAATAATACTTTCAAGTCATTGAATTTAAATCAAAATAAATAATCAAACAAATAATTTTACCTCTTAGACCTTCAAATAGGCATTTTAAGCGCATAGATCTATAAGTTTTGGTTTTTTTAATATCCTGAAATAATGAAAAAATCTGGTTCACATCTCGGCAATTTTAGGGAAAAAATTTTGGGACAGAACACTATTTATTATGTCGCTGATAACCTGACAGTCAACCCTGTTTCAAAATGTGGGAATGTTGCAGGGCGCAACTTTAGAACTTGGAGAAGGGCGTATTGCCATGTTTGGTGAATCAGGCATGTTTTCAGCCCAGCTTTCAGCAACGACATCTGTATTTAAACAGGGAATGAATAATGCTGAAGCACTTGATAATCTTCAGTTCACCCTTAATGTGGTTCATTGGCTTTCTAATTTAATCAGTGATAATGCTGATGCTGATATACGCAGCTTAATCTGGTTGATTTAATTGTACTTCTTCAGAAGTTAACCGGTATAAACACATTGGTTCCGAATATAGGCGCGTTTCCGGTTTTTTTGTCGGAGGGCAAAAATAAAAAGATATCAATTGCTATATTAAAAAATTAATCGTCTCAGCCACTCCAATTTTATGCTGTCTGCACATTTTTTTAGCATGGGCACTAAACCCGCCAATGGATAAAAAAGCAGGGCATACTTTTTTATTTTTATGAAGCTCGCTATAGGTTTCAATTTTTTCCAAAAAATCTCTGATAACCTTTACGCCGACTTTTGTTTTCAATTTTTTAACTTCTATTAATACAACATGTTTGCAGTCGGATTCTGCTTTAATATCAATCTCCATTTTTTTCCCATCGGGTCGTTGAAAAACAACCTGAATGCGGACATCAGTAATGTTCAACACTTTGCTTTCTTTTACGCCAGAAAAATAGACTGTTAATGGAAATTTTTTACGTGTGCGCATATCAGTGGCCAATTGATATTCTGCAAACTTACCGACAAGCTGGTTCAGTCTTCCTTGCAGGGATTTTTTTTCTTCGTGTAATAAATCAATCTTCTTTTGGAAATCTGTTTTAATGTCCGGATGATGATTTCTGATTTCTTTTTCAAATCGATGACGCAAAACCAGATACAGGGTTCCGTCTGATAAACCTTTATAGTCAATATCTGAACCGCCATCTTCAATCAGATCAGCATCAAGCATAAGTTCCAGGCGCTCATGAATCTCTTTT
>Ga0272440_1000412_pt1 | contig 36534 bp, 22 predicted proteins | sample SSMMMBAug17_FD_192440 | JGI IMG/M metagenome (GOLD analysis project Ga0272440, IMG submission 192440) | Marine sediment archaeal communities from Little Sippewissett salt marsh, Falmouth, MA, United States - SSM-MMB-Aug17 | ecosystem: Environmental > Aquatic > Marine > Wetlands > Sediment ...
TAAAATAAGATTTTTTAAAAGCTCTGTGGTTTTCAATAGAAAAAAATTATTCCGATAAAAAAAATAAAAGCCTAACTTTTACGCTGTCTATATGATAAAATCGGAATAATCTTTAAATCGGAATAATCAATATAGAAATCTTGATTGCCAACTTCCATATGAACCTGTCTTCCAACAAAAGCAAACCCTTGTCCCAATTCCAAGAGAAATTTTTCAAGATGTGAAATGAGTTTTTGTTCTAGTTCTGCTTCTCGACGAGGATCGTCAGTGCCGAGAAAATCAAACAATAAGGATCTTTAAAGATTTGATTTGCCATATCGGAATCATAAGGCGGTAAGGTGATATCAAAATTGTTTATGGACTTTCCCTGTCGTTCATGCAATTTTGTTTCTATTGCTCCATCCAAGAAAAATGAAGCGACATATAACACCCAAAAAGTTGATAACAAAAGACCTATGGTTGGTGGAGGCGGCGGGAGTCGAACCCGCGTCCGCAAATATTCCACAATGGCGTCTACATACATAGTCCGAATTTTAGTTGTCGCAGTGTAAAACTTCTCCGAACAAAATTTTTACACCGCCATCCTGTATGGTATTTCGCTAAATTCACCTACAGGCATATGTATTTAGCTATCCCGCTAATCGTCGCCTTATTTCAGTCCGCAGGAACAACTGAATAAGACGCTAGCTGGCTTAAGCAGCTAGTGCGTAGTTATAATCATCTGCGATTATGTTTAAGGTTTATCTTTTTACGAGAGATAACTCGGTATGCAACCAAAGCTTCCATAATCACGTCGAAGCCGTTTCGCCCCCATTTCAAATATAGTAATATTGAAAGCACGCTTGTTTATCAGATAAATAGCGATACTCTTTTTGAAATGGTTTTTGGCTGTTATTTAAAAAGAGCCTTTGTTTATCCGTGGATAATATTTGTTAGAATTTAGTTAATAAAATTGATTCTGTCAAGGATATTTTGCATTTTTATATTAATTGATATTTTTTATTGACGCTGATCAATTTTTATAGCATTATCGTAAGATTGTAAAAAAACTTAAATAAATTTTTATGGAGGATCATCATGTCGACAACTTTTTATATCGGCATAGACCTTGGAACCAGTCGTACATCAATTGCAACATCAACTGGAAAGCGACTCAGCACAATGACTTGTGTGGGTTACCCCAAAGATATTATATCGAGAAAACGAATCGGAAAGGATTATGTTCTGGGTAATGAAGCCCTGGATAATCGACTTGCATTGAACATGGTTTGGCCTCTGGCACATGGTGTTATTTGTGATAATGAAAAAGCGCTTGAATCTACAGGGCTTATTTTAAAACATATCATTGCCGAATCTTTACCAGATAAAAAACCTGAAGATCAAATTTATGCGGCCATCGGCGTTCCGGCTCAGGCCAGTCTTCAAAACAAAAAAGCGCTGATTCAAATCACCCACGACTTTATTGATAAAATTCTTATTGTTAGTGAACCTTTTGCTGTTGCTTATGCCATTGACAAATTCGATGAATGTTTGATTGTGGATATCGGTGGTGGAACGACTGACTTATGCCGTATGCATGGTGCTATGCCGGAGGTGGATGACCAAATTACGCTAAATATTGCTGGCAATTATCTTGATGAAGAAATTCGCAAAGCCATTTTAGCACAATATCCAGATGTGCAATTGACACCACAGATCGTACGTCGGATTAAAGAAAAATTTGGATACGTTACTGATGTTTCCGAACCGGTTAAAGCGCAATTAACATCAGATGGTATCCCTTCTTTGTACGATATTACAGATACTCTGCGGCAGGCATGTTTTAAACTGACAGAACCCATATGTAAAGCCATTCAAAAATTGGTGGGAACTTTTGATCCGGATTTCCAGGAACGGCTTCGCAATAATGTGATTATTGCTGGTGGTGGTTCCCGATTAAAAGGTATTGATCGCGCTATTGAAAAAAGTCTTCAAGCATATGGCGGTGGAAATGCAGAAACTGTCCAGGATGCCGAATTTTGTGGCAGTATCGGTGCATTGAAAATGTGTATGGAAATGCCTGATAATTACTGGGAAAAAATTGATTGAGATTGACAAATGGAAAAACGCATATCGATTCCCAACAAAAAAGATATCATTGACGCATATATCGATTATAAGGATGAAACACAAGCAATCATTATCATGCATCCCCATTCATTAATGGGAGGTGACATGAATAATCCGGTTGTTCAACTGATTCAACAGGTTTTTACAGATAAAAATTTGACAACATTGCGATTTAATTTTCGCGGTGTGGGTAAAAGTTCTGGTCAGTTTGATGATGGTATTGGTGAGCAGGATGATACCATCGCTGTAATGGATTATCTGAAATCACAGGGACGAAATCAAATTATTTTGGCCGGTTACTCTTTTGGCGCATGGGTTTTGGCGCATGTCGCCAAAAGAGTGCCTTACAATCATGGCATCATGATATCACCGCCAGTGGCCTTTATGGATTTTTCGGGTATCCAAACCATACCTGAACTCAAAACTGTGATTACTGGCACACATGATGAATTTGCACCACCGAACCTGGTTCAGTCACGATTACCAGACTGGCAGGCAAATGCACAATTGCACATTATCGATGGTGCAGATCATTTCTTTTCTGGTCATATGGATGCGCTAGAAAAGATTTTGGATGCGGTATCTCAATAGATCACTATTTTTCGATAAACTTCAAAAGTATGTCCAGACAAACCATTGGAAATTCCATTGGCACTAAATGGCCCGCTTTTTCTACAATTTGGTAAGTCCCTTGTGGGATCATTTTTGTGGCTTTTTTTAAGTCTATCACTTGTTGATTTTCACTTGTTCCACCTTCAATAATCAGGGTAGGGCATTGTATTTGATCTAGTAAAGGCCAGGGATTATGATGCATCCCGCCCATTAACAATGCGACCTCCCTTTTTGGTGAACATGTAAGGGTTAAACCACCATCATCAAGGGGCATCATTCCATGCTTGATATACAATTGAAGCATTTCTTCATCCCAGTTCTGAAACAGCGCCTTTGATCGTAAATATTGATACGCTTCATTTGCGTCTTTCCAATAATTCTTGCGTCTGATGGATTTTCCTGCCAGTGGATGTTGGTCCACTGGCATCATTGTTTGATAAAAAGGGTCTGGTAAAAAAATGGGTTCAATTAATATCATGGTTCGTGCCTGGAGCTTACAGACAGTATGACTCAATGTTGCTACAACGGCTCCCATACTATGCCCAATCAAGTGTGGATTTTGAATATCTAACTGCAAGCACATATGATAAAAATCTTGTGCCAACAGCGCCCAGTGAAATCCCCCTTTATCCGGGTCTGTTTCTCGATGATCACAAAAGTAAGGCGCGATAATCTCAAAAGAATGATTCTTGTTCAGTTCTCTGGCAATGGGATGCCATAACCAGGGCAAAAAGCCGGTTGCATGTAGCATAATGATAGTTGGCCCATTGCCAGGGTAATGCAAATATTGAATTTGGGAATCATTTAGATCAACAGTTTTAAGTATGGGTTGCAGCATTTTTTTCTCCTGTTCAGACATTTTTCCAACGTTCTAATTTGGGAATGTTACGTGTAAATAACCAGCCAATTATTTTGGGCATGCCCATTTCTTTCATTTTTTCGATACAAAAGGCTTGCATTTCCTGTGCTGTAAAATCTGGCTGCGTAAACTGTCCGGATTGATAACAGTAGCTACAAAACTTTAAGCTCTTGCTGCCATCTGCATTTGTCCCACCTGATTCAGGATCTTTTTTCATTGGCATCCCACAGCTTTGACAAAATTTTTCCATAAATTCCTCCTGATAATATGAATGATAGATTTTAATTATTATTGAAAAAAATATGTTATTTTAAATATCTAAAAATCACTAAAAAAAAGCAACACGTTTACATTTGATCCATATCATTTTCCTGGTCACATTTAATAATATAATTTAATAAGTTGATATAGCCACGCCAGAGGATGCATAACAGAAACAGACAAATCGTTCTGTAATAAACCTTCAAGAAACTGAAGTTGACATCCAGTACAAGATGTCAATACATGATCAATCTTTTGTTGCCTGAATAAATCCATTCTACGATCAAAGATTTTCATTGAAAGATTAAAATGGCTGATCTGAAACTTTCCACCATTCCCACAACATTGATTATCTGAATAAACAACATTCACCCGATCAAAAGGTGAAAACATTTCTTTGGGAATGGGCAACTGCGTTTGTCCCCACCGCATATGACAGGGATGATGATACCAGATGTTTTCTTGAATTGTTTTATTTTGAGATGAAAAAATTTTTCTGATATACTTTTTTTCAAGTACAAATGCTGTGGCATCTTTATGCAAATTTGCAATTGTGACTGCACGCGATTGATAATCCGGGTCATTTTTCAGTAATTTTTGCCATTGGTGAATTTGAGCGCCACATGATGCACAGGTTGTCAGTATCAAGTCGGGTGATATTTTATTTATGATATCAATATTCTTTTTTGCAAGCATCTCAGCTTTTTGATTATCACCAGCGGCATAAAATGGAAGTCCACAACACAACTGATTCTCTGGTGCAATAAGCGTTTGGTTCATTTTTCTTAAAATTTCAGTTAACGCCTGGGCTGTCTGATTGAACACATAATTTGCCCCACAGCCAGTAAAATACATTATTTTTAGTGGTGACGACTGTTCCTTAAATGTATATTGACTGGTAAATGAAACAGGATGAATCTCAGGAATATATTTTCTGCCGCGTATTGATGATAGAGGAAAACGCAATTTCAAGCCACTTTGTTCTTGAATCTTTTTTCCCACACATTTTTGCAAAATCGAACTACTTTTACGAAATATCTGCCCGGATCGGGACTGTTTAGAAAAGGTATTTATTGATGACATCACGATCTTTTCTTTGACATTTGAACCAATACTTTGTCGAACTGTTTGGATACAATCCTTTGTAGTGACTTGATTGGGACAAATATTTGCACAAGCGCCGCACAATAAGCATCGGGAAATGGATTCTTTAAATCGTGAAGATTTTGTTATATGATTATGGTTTTGTTGCCATTCCAGCAAGGCCATTTTGCCTCTTGCGACATCGCTTTCTTCAAGCGTAATTTGATATACAGGACATACACTCATGCATAAACCACAACGAATGCATTTCCCCGCATAATTAATATCCTGGTTCACATGTGTCATGAAATATCACCTGGAAATATTTTTCCTGGATTGAGTATGCCTTTGGGATCAAATGCTTTTTTTATTTGTCGCATCAATGTCAGGGTTTGGGGATTTATTTCTTTTTCTAAATAAGCTGATTTGCTGATACCGATTCCATGCTCTCCAGATAAGGTTCCGCCAAGGGACAATGTATAATCAAAAATTGATTCAATAACAAGATCCGCCTTTTTTTTGGTATTCGCATCGTTTTTATCCAACATGACTGTAAAATGAATGTTACCATCACCTGCATGACCAAATGTAATCATGGTCAGCCCTGTTGCATGACGTAGTTCATCGACCTTGTCCACAAAGTCAGGTATTAAACTTCTTGGCACAACAATGTCTTCATTAATTTTGTCAGGCGCATACTTATACAAAGCCGGTGATATTGCTTTGCGTGCCTGCCATATCGCATTCGATTCAGCAGCATTTTCGGCTTTTCTGATAGAAATAGCCTGGTATTGATGTGCCAGATCCATGATTTGTAAACATTCTGTATCAATCTGTTCGGGAATGCCATCAATTTCGATAATCAGCATGGCTTTGGCCTCAGATGGTATTCCTCCAGGCAAATCCGCAGGCATACAGGCAATTGCAGCATGATCCAAATATTCAATGGTTTTGGGAATCAAACCCTGGCGAATTATTTCAGAAACATTTTTAGCCGCATCATGCATGGATGGATAAAAAACAGTTAACGTTTGAGTATATTTGGGTTTGGGAAGTAGTTTTAAAGTGATTTGCGTAATGATTCCCAGGGTGCCTTCAGAACCTGTTATCAATCGGGTTAGATCATAACCGACAACGCCTTTCGCTGTCCGAACACCTGTTTGAATAATTGCCCCACCCGGAATCACAACATTGAGTCCAAGAACATAGTCTCTTGTTACACCATACTTTACTGCTGATGGACCGCCTGCACATTCTGCAACATTGCCACCCAAAGTAGAATAGGCAGAACTTGAAGGATCTGGTGGATAAAAGAAACCCAAATGCTGAACGCGCTGATGAAAAAGGCCTGTAACAACACCTGGTTGAACATCAGCTACCAAATTATCCATATCAATATTTAAAATCTGGTTCATGCGTGTCATCACAACAACAAGGCCTCCCTTGACAGCCAGCGCACCACCTGTTAATCCAGATCCCGCACCTCTTGGAACCACAGGAAATTCCTTTTCATTTGCCAGTTTAAGAATTTGGGATACCTGTTCTTCATTATCTGGAAAAACAATGGCATCCGGCATATATTGCATATTGGTTGCGTCATATGCATAGCATTGCCGGTCTGTTTCAGTAGTTAAGGTTTTTCTGCTAATACTTCTTAATCGAGAGATGGTTTCTTTATTTAGCGAAGTTGATATAACTTTTGAATGTATGCTTTTAATGAAAACCTCCTTAGGAATGATCTGAAAATAAGCTCCCCTTTTCAAAAAATGTTCGTCAGGGGTTTTTGTACTGTAGAGACGTAGCATGCTACGTCTCTACGCTGCCAAATAATTATACGTTCAAGATAAATGGTGAACTTATTTTCGGAGTCTTCCTTACTTGTTTGGTATCCGGAGGGAAATATTCAAAAGATGATCTGTATTCCCTGGTAGCGGAAGAACATCCGGAAAAAACTTGAACATCAAGTGATATGATTATAATTTTTTAAGCAGCGCCACTATTCCAGGAAAACGTTTCAATGTGCCCGGTATCTTTGCCATATCAAATTGTTGCGTTTGCATATTTAATTCCTCTGCCCAGGATATCAGAAGATTAAACGAAAATTTTTCACCAACCTGTTTCATTTTTTCAGAAAAGGCTTCAATTTCATCAATGATGAATTGCTTGCCAATATTTTCCCATTCTGGCAAATAATCGGATTCAAATGCTTGAATCAGTTCCGGCAATCGTTCTTGCAGTTCCGGATCTATTTGGATGGATTCCGCAGCTGTTTTATCAACAGATGATTCCTGTTTTTTGTCAGCGGATTCCTGCGTTGAGGAATACGATATAAATCGCATGATTTCAGTAATTAATTCTTTTTTGCGAACCGGTTTTTTTAGATACCCATCACAGCCTGAAGATAAAATATTCGTCTCGCTATCTTTCATCACTGATGCTGTAACAATGACAATGGGAATATTTTTGGTTGCATCCTCAGATTTGATAATTTTGATCGCTTCAAAGCCGTTCATGACAGGCATCCGCAAATCCATTAAAATCAAGTCCATCTGGTACAATCGCGCCATTTCTACGCCTTCCTGACCATTTTCAGCTTCAACAATATCAATATTCTGATTTTTAAGAAATCCTCTAAAAAGACTGCGGGTATCAGGATCATCATCAACGATAAGAATCATGCCTTTGTTAAAAACCACAGATTCAATATCAAATGTCTCTTGTTCCAGAGGTTCTTCAGCAAACTGACCGGGACGAACATCAGGAATAAAAAATTTAAACGCACTGCCTTTTCCAGACTCACTTTCTACTGTAATTGCGCCGCCCATCATTTCAACCAGCCGCTTGGTAATGGCAAGCCCCAGTCCTGTTCCGCCATATTTGGCCTGACTTTGACCTTCTGTTTGTTTGAATGCATCAAAGATTAAGGCCTTTTGTGTTTCAGGTATACCTATACCGGTGTCAGCAACTTTAAAAATCAAGTAGAGGCCTTGATTGGTTTCTTTTGATTTATCCTGTGTCAACGCAACTTCAATATGACCTGTATCGGTAAACTTAACCGCATTTCCCACTAGATTGAACAGGATTTGACGAATACGCACTTCATCAAGAGCCAATGTTTCTGGAATACTGGGATGAATGTGAAGAATCAATTCCAGGCCCTTTTCCTGGACCTTAAGTGAAAAAATGTGCTCGATTTCAGTAAACAGCGTGCGTGGGTTCACATCATTGATCTGAATTTCTAATTTGCCTGCTTCAATTTTAGATAAATCCAAAATATCGTTAATTAAGCTTAACAATGTTTTTCCACTGGATGCAATTGCCGATAGATACTGCTTTTGCAATGGGTTTTCCATTTGATCTTCAAGCAATTCTGTAAATCCAAAAATTGCATTCATGGGCGTCCGAATTTCATGACTCATGCTGGCCAAAAATTCACTTTTGGATTTATTGGCAGCTTCGGCGGCTTCACGTTCACGCTCGGCTTGTTCTTTTTGTTTTCGTTCGGTAATATCAACCAGGGATCCCTCATATCCCAGCACTTCTCCCTGTAGCGAGCGTACAATTCGAGCGGTCAGTGATGCCCAGATAATGGTATTATCTTTCTGATAAAACTGTGTCTCAAAGCCAATGACTTGATCAGATTCTTTCAATTTTTGCATCAGAATCATGTAATCTTCCTGATTGACATAGTTTTTGTCGATTCGAATATCTGATGTAATCATTTCTTCGGGCGAATCATACCCCATAATTCTGGCAAGCGATGGATTTGCACCAATCAATCTGCCATCAGCAGCGCTCTGATAAATGCCCTCCAGCGCATTTTCATACAAAGAACGATATTTTTTTTCTGACTCTTCAAGGCTGTTATATAATTTTGCATTTTCAATTGAAATCGCAACCTGCGCAACCAAAAGATTCAACATTTCCATTCGTTCGGGTGTAAAAAGACCGGTTGCCTGTCCATGTTCCATGTAAATCTGACCAATTGTTTTTTCTGACCGGCGAATCGGCATACAGACAACTGCTCTGGGGCGTGCTTTTTGTACATAAGGATCCTGTGTAAATACGCCCTCACCAGCGGCATCATTCAATACAATTGTTTCATTTGTTCGTGCCACATAATTGACAATCGCCTGTGCAATTTCATGACAATTCTTCAGGGGAATGCCCAAAGTAATTTTTTGAACCTTTTCAGCTGTAGCATGGGCAGCCATAACTAATCCATTTTTGTCTTCAAGAATCAGAAACCCTTTATCCGCACCGGCATTTTCAATCAAAATATTCATCAAATTATCAAGTAAGCGATCCAGCACGATTTCGCCAGAAATGGTTTGAGATGCTTTCATTACAGAGACAACATCAAACCCTTTTTCCTCAGATTTTTCAGCGCCCATCCCCCCTTCAAGTAACTGGTAATAGCGATCTTCCAAAAATTTAACAATCGCAATCGCACCCCATCGTAAATAACAATGACGTGATTCATGCATATATGTTCTGGCCCTCTCCCATTCACTGCGAATCAGGCACATTTGTGCAGTTAGTTCATTTGCCAGGGCCTCATCATTGACATATCGATTGTCTTTTGCCAGACTGATGGCTTTATTGTAATTGGTCAGTGCTTCTTCATGAAGACCTGTTACTCTGAATAATTCTGCCTGCATAATATGATACTTATGCAAATGATTCATGGGTGCATGTTCGGCCCATTTTTTCATTTTTTTGATATCTGCTTGCACACGCCGGATAATCTTTTTTTGAATATTCCGGTCTGAAAAGGGATAAATGGCAGTTCGGGACAGACTGTCATAAAAATAATACTGACCAACAGTATGTGTTGCTGTAACGCCTTCGAGGTATTTTTCTGCAAGTTTTGAATTTTCTATGGCACGATGATACTGATGAAACAAATAACACAGGCGCATTTTATTAAAATATAGATGGCCCAGAGCGGTTTTGTCATTGACTTCCAAAAGTCTGGGAAGTTTTTCTTCTTCATTAAAGGCATCACCAATCAATTTGGTGGGATCATTGGATCGTCCCAGAAGATTGAGCACTGCCTGACGATGAATTTCCTGTGAATTTAGAATTGTTTCCTGTTTTAATTGTCGAATGGCATCGCTATATGATTCCATCTCTGTATGAAGTTCAGCCAAATCTTTCCCCATAAAAAATGAACTATAAGAAAACAGAAATCCAGATAAAGCTGCAAATTCAAGATCGCCAACTTCCATGCCAGCAGTGTAAGCTTTTTGAAAAGCGGGGAGTGTATCTTTTAAGTGTTCTTTCCAATGATTGATCAGACAATTCACCACAAAAAGTGTTTTCGATCGCATTTCTCTGGCATTGATTTGATCAAGCAATTTGAGCGCCATCTTACCCAATCGATAGCCAGTTTCGATATCACCAACAACACCACAAATAATAGAACCATAAGTCGCATAAACAAAAGGAGAGACAAAAGCGTTTCCATATCGAACAGACAGGTTGACCTGCTTGAAAACCAGTATGGGATACAAGGGGGGGTATGCAAAATAAACAGTTGCAGCCACACTGGACATAATACGCATTGCCGCCAGTTTATAAGGTTCGGTCATAGGGGGCATTTCAAAGAGACTGTCCACTTTTCGTCGACCAACATTTAATTGTGTACGAAGCAATCCGACTATTGTTTTGAGTTTGTTTGGTTTTTTGGGAAGACGAACACCCAGCATTCGAAGGATTTCATAGGCTGTTTTAACTCCCTTAATGGGATGATTCTGCGCCATATAAGCCTGTATGCGAATTTCATAAACCTTGACCTTGTCCAAAACGCCTTTTGCATGCTTGATGACAACATTGATGAGATGTTCCATTTCATCAAACTTTGCAATGAGAAATGACGCCTCAGAGCCTTCAATATATAAATTTAGCGCCAAATCATAGTCTGTTCGCCAGCAATTTTGATCCAATAATTTAATACCAATATTCAAATAGCGATATGCAGGTTCATATGCGGCAGAGGCTTTTGCCCGCTTGCTTGCAACAAGATTCAGTTCTGCCAGATGGGTACGTTCTTTATTATCCAATGCGCGATCCACACCAAAATTCAACTGATTGACAATATCAAATATGCGCTGTTCATGCTGATCTTTGGGAATATGTTCTATCAAAAGATTACCAATACGCCAATGAAGACCTTTTTTGTCTTTTTCAGGTATTAAAGAATAGGCTGCCTGCTGAATACGATCATGAGAAAATTTAAATAATGCCTTGGGTGTATGGCCCTGACTGATGGGTAATTTGGTTTTATCCAATTGAACAATAAGTCCGACAGAAATCGCACTTTCAAGGGCTTTCAAGGTTTTTTCCGAACGTGTCTCATTCACAATATTCAGGGTTTCCAGATCAAACTGATTGCCGATACTGGATGCCATTTTCAGTACTTTTTGAGTTTTATTATCCAGTTTTTGAATTTTACCTGCCATCAACTCAACGACATTGTCGGTAATTCCTTGGGCCTGAATTTTTTCAAGATCCCATTCCCACACGCCATTTTGCTGATCAAAGGCCAGTAAGTTGTCCCCATACAATGATTTAAGAAATTCATTGATAAAAAATGGATTACCATTGGTTTTGGCCAAAACCAGTTCAGACAAATGCGATGTTCGCTCTTTAAGATAATTGAGTGTATCAGAAATCAGCTGGTTGATATGGTTTAATTCCAGGTGAGATAACGACAATTGATTGACCAGTACACCTGATTTTCGGATTTCATCCAATGTCAATATCAAAGGATGTGCGCCACCAACTTCATTGTCCCGATATGCCCCAATAAAAAGTAAAGAATGGTCTTGAGAGGTCATCATCACGTGAATCAATTGCAATGATGCGGCATCAGCCCATTGAAGATCATCCATAAAAATAACCAGCGGATGTTTTGGCCGGGCAAATACATTGATAAACTTCTTAAACCAGATATTGAAACGATTTTGCGCTTCAGCAGGTGGTAATTCTGCTACTGATGGTTGCTTTCCCACCACAAGTTCCAGTTCAGGAATGACATCAATGATCACCTGCGCATTATTACCCAGTGTTTGTAACAATTTTTTTCGCCAGAGGGTAAGATTGGCCTCACTTTCAGTCAGAATCTGCCGCATCAGTTCTGAAAATGCTCCCGCAACTGCACTATAAGGGATGTTTCTTTGAAGTTGATCAAATTTGCCAGAAATAAAATATCCATGTTTTCGGATAATTGAACTTTGCATTTCATTGACCAGGGACGTCTTACCAATTCCAGAATAGCCACAAACCATGATCATTTCGCTGGTATTTTTCATTCCAGAGTCAACTGATGAAATACGTTCAAAAGCCTGAAGCAATTCTTTAACTTCAATTTCTCGTCCATACAGCTTTTGCGGAAGGGTAAAAATATTGCGGACATCATTTCTGGCAATCTCAAAAGGCAAAATGGTTTGGGTAGACCGATAACGCACCAGACATTCTTTTAAATCTGACTGAATGCCACTTGCACTCTGATAACGATTTTCAGCAGTTTTGGACAATAATTTCATCACAATATCGGAAAGGGGGCGCGGTATTTGCGGATCTACCTGATGCAAGGGTGTGGGCTGTTTGGCAATTTGAGAATGAATCAGTTCCAGTGGATCTTCACTGAAAAAAGGCTTATTACCGGATAAAAGCTCGTAAAGTGTAATGCCAAATGAGTAAAAATCGGTTCGATAATCCACCGAACGATTCATTCGTCCTGTCAATTCTGGCGATGCATAGGCCAGATGTATCCATTTCAGATCGACATTCGAAAGAACTGGATGCTTGCGGGATATTTCAGCCGCAGAACCAAAATCAATCATTTTAATTTGATCCGCTGACGCATTAATCAATATATTTCCTGGATATATATTGGCATGAATAATATTCTTCTTATGAATGTCATCAATAATGCCTGAAATGTGAATTGAAATATTCAGAGCGTCTTCAAAAGGCAGGGAGTGCTTTTGGATATGTTGATCCAGTGATTTGGCTTGAAAGTCCTCAAGAACCATTACCAGTGTATTTTGATATTTTTCCAGATTGTGTGCGCCAATCACACCGCTTATTTCATCTAATTTTTCTATAATATTGAATTCATGCTGAAAGCGATTGATTTCTTCTGGTGATGGATATTCCCCATTCAGTATTTTTAACACCACTGATAAATCATCACCTTTACGTGTCGCTTTGTAAATGATTGTGTGGTTACTTTCAAAAATTTTTTCTTGTATTTCAAAACCGGGTATTTCGTGCATGATTATCCTACGCTATCTATAATTTATGTTAAAAAATGATAAAAATCGGACAAGAAAATTTTGTATTGCAAAAAGTAGTCCTTGAATAATAAATTAAATTTTTGGATTATTTTTGAAGTGCTTTCATTTCCTCAACTTGTTGATTATAAAAAGAAATAACCTCCCTGCGATTTAGCATTCCCAAAAGTTTCGTCTTATCTTCCTTATCGACTACCGGAAGGCTGTCAATGTTACTGATGGTCAATTTTCGCAACACAGAATTGAGATTGTCGGTCGGGCATGTGGTTATAATATCTGTATGTGCGATGTCTTTCATGGCTACAAGATGTTCAATGTCGGGTTCAAAAAGAACAGAACGAATGTCAGTACTAGAAAATATGCCGATGAGACGATTTTTACGATCAATGACCGGAAAATAATGTTGTTTGGTTGTGGAAAAAAACTTTTTAAAGTCCACAAACAACATTTCTTCTGGAATACATTTTACCTGTTTAAAGCGATCCTTGAGATCTGACACCTGAATTTCCTGTAATACATCGACAAAAAATGTCCCTGCATGGGCCGGGGAATGCATGATATTTTGAACCTGTTTTTGATAGATTGTCCATTTTTTTGAAGCCAAATGCGCCACTGAACAAACCAATAAGCTGGGCAACAATAAATGATAAGAATTGGTCATTTCACTGACAAAAATAATTGTGGATATGGGCGTGTTGGATACAGCTGTAAAAAAACCAGCCATGCCAACAATGACAAATGCACCAGGTTGAGATACAATACCAGGCATTATTGCATGAAATATCAATCCGACAGCGCCACCAGTCGCTCCACCAATCACGACTGATGGCCCAAAAACACCACCACTTCCGCCAGAACCAATGGAAAAAGAGGTTGTGAGAATTTTACCAAATGCCAGGGTTAACAAAACAGGAATTGTCAGGTCACAAAATAATGCGCGTTGCGCATAACCATAACCAAAAGCCAGTGTCCAGGGCAGAAAAAAACCAATAATACCGGTGCATAATCCGCCAAGGGCAGGTTTTAAATGATTGGGCATCTTAATGCGTTTGAACAGGGCTGTTATGCCATAAAATGATTTGACATACAAAACGCCCATGGCAACAAGAATCAATGCCAGTAAAAGGTAAGGCCCAAGTTCCAGCGGATTCCGAAAAATAAAATCCGGCGATTCAAATAAGGATCCCCACCCAAATGTCAGGCAAAAAAGACAGTAAGCAACAACTGATGACAATCCTGCTGGAAGAATGACTTCTGATTCAAATTCCGGATCACGATACAGAACCTCAGCAGCAAACAAGGCGCCTGCCAAAGGGGCACGAAAGATACTGCCAACACCCGCCCCAATGCCCGCAGCCATCATCATACGTCTATCTCGATTGGACAGTCCCAATTTTGTGGCCAAAAAAGAGCCAAACCCAGCACCAATTTGTGCAATTGGCCCTTCACGACCACCTGAGCCACCGGTTGTCAATGTAATCGCAGAGGCAATTGTTTTAATAAATGGAACACGACCACGAATATAACCGCCCTTACGATGATAGGCATCAATCGCCGCATCTGTGCCATGTCCTTCAGCTTCAGGCGCAAAGGTGTATACCAGCCAGCCACTCACAAGCCCCCCCAAAGCGGGTAATATTAATAACAGCCATTTGTTGAATGGATTATCTGTGGGAAGTATTAAATGATGTTCGCCGGCAGGAGTTGGCGGTCGATATCCAGCAAACATATCCATAAAAAAATGTACGCCTAACTGGCATAGTAAATGAAAAACGATTGAACCAAGGCCTGCAATTAAGCCAATAGCAATAAAATAAATTGCCCATCGTCCAATATAGGCAAAACGATCCGAATGTCTCGATTTTCTAAAAGTAGAAGTATTTGTCATTGTTCAATTTTCTTTGTTATATTGTATTCTGTTTCATTGCCGCATGGCATGTGAATGAATATTTTTCGCATTATAGATGTGATGGATATAAAATGCAAGATGAAAAATCTTGCATTAATTTCATATTGCGATTATATTACAAAAATTAATTACATACAGATATCAATAATTGAAAAAATGAGAGAACAACAATGAAAATATGCGTCATTGATGGTCAAGGTGGTGGAATTGGCGCCACGATTATCAAAAAAATCAAAGAACAATACAGTGAAAACATTGAAATTATTGCCTTGGGAACCAATGCCATTGCAACCGCCCAAATGTTGAAAGCACGTGCCAATCGGGGAGCATCCGGAGAAAATGCCATAGTCAAAACTGTTGCCCATGCTGATGTAATCATTGGAACCATTGCAATTGTATTATCTCACGCCATGATGGGCGAAATGACGCCCATGATGACCGAAGCCATTGCAAGCAGTCCGGCAAAAAAAATTATTATTCCCATTTCACAGGAAAATGTTCAAATTGTTGGTGCGCCAACAATTCCCCTTCCACGATTGGTGGAACTTTTAATCAATGACTATTTATCCCAGATCTGTCAACATAATCAATAAAGGAGTCTTACCATGTGTGAAGCCAGTGCATATTTAATGAATGATAATGATGCGCACAAAGAGTTGATCATGGAGGCCGTTGATACCGTTGAGCCTGTTGATGATGGTATCAAATTGACCAATATTTTTGGTGATCAAAAATTCCTAAAAGCCATGATCTATTCATTATCCCTTGTAGATCATCAGGTCATCTTAAAACCAACATGAAACTGACACTTGCGAAAACAGCGGGCTTTTGTATGGGGGTTCGTCGGGCGGTGGATATGGTGCTGGATGCATCAAATCGTTCGGATGGTTCTGTTTGTACATATGGCCCGCTGATCCATAACTCTCAGGTTCTTGAAATATTAAAAAATAAGGGCATATTCATTCTGGATCAAATCCCTGATAAAGGACAGGGGACAGTACTGATACGTGCGCACGGCGTTCCGCCTCAGGATAAAAAAAAACTTGAACAGGCCGGATTTCATGTTATTGATGCCACCTGTCCGCGGGTGATAAAAGTCCAGACGATTATTCATAAATACGCAAAATCTGGTTTTAATACACTTATTTTGGGAGATCTTGATCATTCAGAAGTCAAAGGGTTAATGGGATATACGCAAGGCAATGGACATGTTATTCAAAGCATTGAAGATTTAAAAAAAATGCCAGAATTATCAAAGGCCATACTGGTTGCACAGACAACTCAAAACCACGATTTGTTTTCGCAAGTGTCAGCGTATATAGAATCTCATCATCCCCATTATTTCATTTTCAATACCATCTGTGATTCCACATCAAAACGACAGTCTGAAGTCAAAGAGATCGCAAAGCATTCAGATGCAGTCGTGGTCGTTGGCGGAAAAAACAGTGGTAATACGAAACGTCTGGCACAAATCGTCAATCAACAGAATATTCCATCATATCATATAGAAACTGAGGATGAACTGCCCGAAATAAAATTTAGGGACTATCAACATGTGGGAATAACAGCAGGGGCTTCCACGCCCAACTGGATCATCAATCGGGTGTGTCATTGCCTGGAAACGATGTCATCAACACAATCGGGTACTTTCTTAAAATCCTGGCAGGCATTACAACAGGCCTTATTATTTACAAATCTCTTTGTTGCATTTGGTGCTGGTTGTCTGGCTTTTGCCAGTATGTGTATGCTGGGAATATCGCCATTGTTTGAACACGTCATGATGGCGTTTTTGTATGTATTATCCATGCATACATTAAATAATTATATCAGTCGAAAAGCAGAACGATACAATTATCCCTATCGTGCAGCGTTTTATGAACAATATCGACTTCCTTTACTGATCATGGCCTTTACTGCTGGAATGTCAGGTCTGATTTTGGCTTATTTTCAAAATATTATCGCTTTTTCAATCCTTCTGACAATGAGTGTGTTGGGAATGGCCTATAAAGTGACGATTTTTCCATTGGGGGTGACATCTTATAAAATTCAAAAAATTCAAGACATTCCCGGTTCTAAAACCATTCTCATTGCCATTGCATGGGGTGTTGTGACATCAGTCCTTCCAGCCATGTCAACAAATGAAATGATTACACCTGAAACTCTGGTCGTGTTTATGTGGTCTACCGGCCTGGTTTTTGCCAGATGTGCTTTTTTTGATTTACTCGACATTCAGGGGAATCGAATTATCGGGCAGGAAACACTTCCTGGTGTACTCGGTGAGCGTTACACAATGGGGATGCTTCGTTTCTTAAGCATTTGTCTGTTTTTGTGGGGATTTATTTTTTATCTTTTTGGCTTTGTTCATATTACAACTGTTTTTGTATGTTGTTCCGCCATATTATTTTACTACCTTTTGAGATATTATGAAAGGAAACATCTTGTATCCAATATGCGATTGCATTTTTTTGTAGAAAGCCATTTTGTTGCTTGCGGAATCCTGGCCTGGGGACCCTGGTGGATGTTGCAGTAATTTTTAATTGACAGAATTATTTATATTTGACAGAACTATTTATATTTGTTAAGCATATATCTTATATTTATAAGAATACAATATTTGTTGTGTCTATAATTAAGGAATGCTCGAAAAATAAGTTTCCCATTTGTCTTGAACGTATAATCGTTTGGCATCGTAGAGACCTAGCATGCTACGTCTCTACAGAACAAAAACCCCGATGAACATTTTTAAAAAGGGGAACTTATTTTCAGAGCTTTCCTAACTTGATATACACGCAACAATAAAAAGAAGTTAACATAACAAAACATTTTAATTATACAGAAAGGATTTCCTATGAAATGTTTTAAATTATTTTTTACACGTATATTCGTGTTATTTGGTTGTTTAATTCTGGTCGCCTGCGGTGGTGATAATCAGGATATCACCTGTAAAGACTGCTCTCCAGTCGCGAAAATAAAAAATGTCCAACGTCCTCGCAGCAGTACAAGTAAAGTGGAATTGGATGGCAGGAACTCAATACCAGGGCTTAATGGCGGCGATTTATCTTTTTACTGGACATTATTATCAAAACCTGAAGGTAGTCATGCAGACATAAATGATGAAAATAAACCAGTGGCAAATATTACACCCGATAAACCAGGTGTTTATAAAATTCAACTCATTGTAGATGATGGTGTTGCTACCAGCAAACCCTGTCTTGTAGATATTGAGACCCTGGATGAAAAACCAGTGGCAATACCTGAAATTGTAAAACCGGTCCGAATCAATGAAAAACTGGAACTGGATGGAAGTAAATCTACCCCCGGTTTTGATGCGAGAATTTTATCTTATAAATGGACGTTTTCAAAGAAGCCAGAAGCTAGCAATGCCAAACTTTTTAATCCAGATACAGAGTCACCATACTTTTACCCAGATATTAAAGACGTGTATGAAATTCAACTTATCGTTCAAGATGAAAACTATGACAGTGAACCTGCTACTGTCGAGTTTACCCCATTGAACATAGCACCCGATGCCCGTATTGTATGTCAGACCTGTTATAATAATAATATGATTAGAGCTTCTAATACAGTATTGCTTGATGCAACAGATTCAGACGATTTTGATAATGATCCGTTGACATATCAATGGAAACTAATGCATCGCCCCCAGAGCAGTTCTGCCGATTTATCAGAGACCAGCGCGATTACATCATCTTTTATAGCAGATCAATCTGGACAATATGTTGTCCAACTTATTGTCAATGATGGTGAGAATGATAGCGAACCTTTTGATTTGACCATTCAAGTTTATAATAATCCAACAGCAAAGGCAACCTATGAACAACAACTACCCGTTCAACAAGTCGTTCAACTTGATGGCAGTGAATCCAGCCCCGGTGATGATGGTAACAATTTATTTTTTCAATGGGTCCTTGAACAAAAACCACCTGGAAGCACTGCAACGCTCTCTGAACCAACATCTGACAGGCCTGTCTTTTTTGCGGACAAATCTGGAAAATATATAATCAAACTGATTGTAAGTGATAACATAAGCAGTAGCACCCCTTTTATTCTGGAATACGAAACGCTTAACTCCAAACCCATTGCAAAATTCGAATGCAATTCCCCCATTCATGTGAATCAAGATGTTCGGCTTGATGCGAGCAAGTCTTCAGATTTGGATAATGACCCGCTGACATTTAAATGGAATATCATATATCGACCCAATGGCAGTTCTGCCAAATTATCAAACGCCAGTACAATAACACCCTCATTTATAGCAAACAATCCTGGACAATATACAGTTCAACTGATTGTCAATGATGGTCAAATGGATAGCGACCCATTTGAACGTGGCATTCAAGTCCATGATAAACCCGTCGCAAAAGCAACTTTCGCGCAGCAGCTTCCAGTTCAACAAGTTGTTCAACTTGATGGAAGCGATTCCAGCCCTGGAATTGGCGGTGGACAATTAACCTTTCAATGGACACTTCAACAAAGGCCTGATGGCAGTTCTGCAAAACTATCAGATCCAACATCTGATAAGCCAACGTTTTTTGCTGATAAACCTGGAAAATATGTAATCCAGTTGATCGTCAACGATGGGTTAAGCAACAGCTCCCCCTTTGTTTTGGAATACGTAACACTGAATTCCAAACCCATTGCAATATGCGAATTCAATCGACCCATTTATGTGAATAAAGCAGTTGAGCTTGATGCAAGCAAGTCTTCAGATTTGGATAACGATCCGCTGACATATAAATGGAACATAATGAATCGTCCCAATGGCAGTTCTGTCCAGTTATCAGATGCCAGCGGGCGTGCACCCTCATTTATTGCTGATAGACAAGGAATATATCAGATTCGACTTGTTGTTAATGATGGCAAAATTGACAGCGACCCTTTTGATTTTAATATTACTGTGAATAGTAATGTGAAACCTGTCGCACAAATTAACATTGTAAAACCTGTTAAACTCAATGAAAAATTGGAGTTGGATGGCAGTCAGTCAAAACCTGGCTCGAATCCCACTGGTTTGACTTTTTCCTGGAAATTTAATCAAAAGCCAAAAGGCAGTAATGCCATACTTTACGATTCAGATAAAGCAAAACCATACTTTTATCCTGATATTAAAGATGTATATGAAATACAACTTATTGTTCATGATGGATTCAATGAAAGCCAACCCGCTATTATCGTCTTTACCCCATTGAATAGTCGTCCTGAAGCGCATGCCAGCTTTAATGATCCCATTCGAATTAACGAAACAGTATTTCTGAGTGCGACACAATCTAAGGATGTGGACAATGATCCCCTTACCTGCCAATGGAAAATGATTTACCGACCACAAAACAGTGAAGCCACGCTATCAGATGTCAACGCGATTACGCCCTCCTTTTTGGCAGACAGAAGGGGAAAATATATTGTACAGATTATTGTTAACGATGGGCAAATTGATAGTGAACCCTTTGTATTGTATATAAACGTTCATGACAATCCCGCTGCAAAAGTAACCATTGAACAGCAATTACCCATTCAACAAGTTGTTCAACTTGATGGCAGCGAATCTCGACCCAGTGCTGGTGGTGGCGAATTAACCTTTCAATGGACACTCAAGCAAAAGCCTTCAGGAAGTAGCGCGATACTTTCTGATCCAACATCTGCAAAACCAACTTTTTTCGCTGACAAACCAGGAACATATGTTATTCAGTTGATCGTCAATGATGGCATTAGCAGCAGTTCGCCTTTTATCCTGGAATACAAAACACTTAACTCCAAACCCATTGCACAATTTGACTACAATCGCCCCATTTATGTCAATCAATCTGTTTTCCTTGATGGCAGCAATTCCTCTGACTTAGATAATGATCCACTGACATTTAAATGGAAAATAATGGACCGCCCCAATGGCAGTTCTGCCCAGTTATCAGATGCCAGTGCGATAACCCCCTCATTTGTTGCAGATCGACAAGGCGTATACATTGTTCGACTTGTTGTTAACGATGGTAAAATTGACAGTGAACCATTTGATTTAAATATTAATGATATACACGTCAAACCTGTCGCAAAAGTTGAAATTGTAAGACAAGTTAAACTCAATGAAAAATTGGAGCTGGATGGCAGTAAATCATCACCTGGAACAAACGCAACGACCTTGACTTTTTCTTGGAAATTTAACAAAAAACCAATAGGCAGTAATGCCATACTTTATAATTCAGACAAGGCGACCGCTTATTTTTATCCCGATATAAAAGATTTGTATGAAATACAACTTATTGTTAACGATGGATTGAATGAAAGCCAGCCTACTATTATCACGTTTACCCCATTGAATACACGTCCTGTGGCACATGCCAGCTATAATGATCCGATTCGAATTAACGAAACAGTGTTTTTGAGTGCTTCACAATCTGATGATGTAGATAATGACCCCCTGTCATGCCGGTGGAAAATGATTTATCATCCACAAGACAGCGCAGCCACACTATCAGATGTAAACGCGATTTCGCCCACATTTTTAGCAGACAGAAAGGGACAATATATTGTTCAGGTGATTGTCAATGATGGTCAAATTGATAGTGAACCCTTTGTATTGTATATTAACGTTCACGACAATCCCTCCGCAAAAATAAGTATTGAACAGCAACTACCTGTGCAACAAGTTGTTCAACTTGATGGCAGCGAATCTCGACCCAGTGTTGGTGGCGGCAATTTAACTTTTCAATGGACAATCAAGCAAAAGCCTTCAGGAAGCAACACAAGGCTTTCTGATCCAACATCTGCAAAACCAACCTTTCTTGCAGATAAACCAGGAACATATGTTATCCAACTAATCGTTAATGATGGTATCAGCAGCAGTTCACCTTTTATATTGGAATACAAAACACTAAACTCCAAACCTGTTGCACGATGTGACTATAATCGCCCCATTTTTGTGAATCAAACAGTCGCGCTTGATGGGACCACATCTTCAGATCTGGACAATGATTCATTAACCTATGAATGGAATTTATCATTCAAACCCTTAAACAGTAATGCGAGTTTATCCCATGCAAACGGGCCCAAATCCAGTTTTCTTGCAGATCTTCCTGGTAAATATGTTGTGCAACTGGTTGTCAATGATGGACAAGTAAACAGCGATATTTACACACTTATTGTCAATACACAAAATTCAAAACCTGTTGCCAAAGCCGGGGAAGATGTCACTGTTTTTGAAGGTGAAACAGTTCAACTGGATGGCAGTCAGTCAATGGATGCGGATGGGTCATCACTGACTTATAAATGGTCAGTTAATGAGAAGCCCAATGGTAGCAATGCACAGCTCTCAAGTGTCAATAAAATTAATCCTGTGTTTATTCCAGACGTTCCAGGTCTTTATGAGATCCAACTGATTGTAAATGATGGCGAAATTGATAGCGATCCAGATACGATGGATATCCTTGCCAATGCATCAGTTGATTTAAAGCCTGGAAAAATTGATCTCAGCCAGATTGAAACCGATCCGGAAACACTGATTGTATCGGGCGTTGTCTATGTGGACATTATCAATACAGGAACAAGACCGATTCCAGGTGAATTTCAGGTCATTTTGTTTGAAGATGTCAATCAAAACAATCAATATGATCCCTCAGATAAACCCCTTGCTATTGATACGATTGTGAATGGACCGCAAGGTAATGATGCGATCACTGTCGAGGTGAAAGCAGGTTATGTTGACGATAAGCCCTTGATAAATCCCCAGGTATCCTTTTTGGATAATGCGATTTTTGTGATGATCGACCCAATGGATACAATCCCGGAAAGAGATGAAACAAACAATATTGCAAACAGCCTGGATGGAATTTTATGCAAACCACCAGTCAATGATTTTTCACCGCGATTGGCCTGGTCATGGACAGAGAGTCGTAATAATGAATTTCCCGCCTCAAATCAGGTTGTTTGTACGCCTGTTATCGGCAATCTCACTGATGATAACAATGATGGTCAAATTGATTTGAAAGACATCCCCGATATTGTATTTATTACCTTTGAAGGTAGTGATGATGAAAAAAATGGTGTTATACGAGCAATCAGTGGTGATGGTTCTGCCGATCATTTTTCCATTGGCCCCTTTTCACATAATGGGAGACAATTTGAGGCATTTCCAAACTATAATCCGGCTTTAGGAGATATTGATAATGATGGCCTTATAGAAATATTGGTTGTTGTCAAAGATCAGGAAGCAAATAAATGGCTGGCTGTATTTGAAAATAATGGCACATTAAAATGGATCAGTCATGATTATAGCTCAAGCCAAATGGCTAGCCCTGCGAGTGTTAACATTGCTGACCTTGATGCCAATGGCGCGCCTGAAATTATCATTGGACATTATGTTTTGTCCAATACCGGTCAAACGCTTATGATTGGTAAAGAAGACAATGGGCTCAATAATGCAAATGTGGCTGACATTGATCTTGATTCTCAAATGGAAATTATTGCCGGTCGAACAGCTTATGAGGCGAATGGAAAAGTACTCTGGCATGTTTACGCGCTTAGAGAAGGGTATAATGCAATTGCAAATTTTGACAATGATGAATATCCTGAAATCGTTCTTGTTGGGATGGGTCGGGTCACATTGGTGGAACATACCGGAGAAATTATTTGGGGACCCAAAGAAATCGCACCCGGTGGCCCTTTTCGTGGAGAGGGTGGCCCCCCCATGATTTCTGATGTTGATGGGGATGGTCAGCTTGAAATAGGCATTGCCGGTGCATCAAAATTCTCCTTGTTCAATGCGAATGGCAGTCTGGACTGGACGGCTGACATAAAAGATCCCTCCTCGGTTACAAGCGCTTCAGCCTTTGATTTTGATGGTGATGGATGTTCTGAAATCGTATACAGAGACAGTGTTTCTCTAAAAATATTTAATGGTCAAAATGGCAATATTCTCTATGAAGATCCTTCAGGATCAAGTACATTTATCGAAATGCCTGTAATTGCTGATGTGGATAATGATAATAGCGCTGAAATTGTTCTACCATGCAATTCATATATCAGTGGTAACGTTACCGGCATACGCGTTTATGAGGATGCAAAAGATCATTGGGTGAATACCCGAAAAATATGGAATCAGCATGCCTATGTGACCACAAATATTTATGAGGATGGTCGTATTCCCCAAAAACCCATTAATAACTGGGATCTCTATAACAATTTCAGACAGAATCAGATGGATGAGCCCTTTGGATGCAAAGATGTTTCATCGTCATACATTCGTTTTGATTTAAGCGATTGTCCAAATTCGGTAAAAATTACAGCGCGGATTGGAAATGCCAGTAATTTGCATGTGCCCGCAGGCACTCAGGTTTCTTTCTACCTCGGAAATCCGTCTGGAAGTGGACGTTTATTGGCTGAAAAAACGATTGAAAATCCCATTGGACCCGGTAATTGGGTTGACATATCCATCAGTATGAACAATCCTGGCACGCAAATAATAAATATCTTTGTTGTTGCAGATTCCAATAACAAACTCTGGGAGTCAAATGAGGACAATAATACCTCTCAGCATTCATTTACATGTACATCACAATAAATAAGAAAGGATAGATCATGATCAAAATACAAAATATTTTTGCTGTAGCAACTCTTTTTATTGCACTGCTGGTACCACTCAGTGCGATGTGTGAGGTTGAAAAAGGCGAATTCTATATCAGCCCTATGGTAGGGGGATATTTCTTTGAAGGCAACCAGCCCATCGAGAGTGGGCCTATTGTGGCACTGGGGTTGGCTTACAATTTATCTGATAATCTTGGCATTGAATTGATGGGCAAAGCTGGAGAATTCGATTTTTACTATTGTTACCCTTATTCGAATATTCCCTATGAAGACTCATTATATGGATATTGGGCGCATATGGATGTTCTATATCATTTATGGCCCAAAGAACGTCTGGTGCCATACCTCGCATTGGGTGGTGGCTACATGTGGCTGGATGACGAACGATACATTGATACAGAATCTCCATTTGCCCATTATGGTGCGGGATTTCTCTATGAAGTTACAGAAAAACTTCATTTACGAGGTGATGTGCGTCATGTGTTGCCTTTTGATGAAAATCACAATAATTTGTCGGCTGTATTGGGAATTTCACTGGCATTTGGTAAAAAATCGCCGCAATCAACAATTGATTCGGATAATGATGGTGTCTTTGACCATGAAGATCATTGTCCTGATACGCCTATTGGCGTAAAGGTAGATAAATGGGGATGCCCACTGGATAACGACCAGGATGGTGTACCCGATTTTGAAGACAAATGCCCAAATACGCCCCCTGGAACGCGTGTGGATCAATATGGTTGTGCGACTGATAAAGATCAGGACGGCGATGGTGTGAAAGATTCTGTTGATCGCTGCCCGGACACCCCCAAAGGGACAAAGGTTGATCGATTTGGATGTAAAGCCATTGGTGATACAGATGGTGATGGTGTTCCGGATCATGTAGACAGATGTCCGAATACACCTTTGGTTGCGGATGTCAACAGTGTGGGATGCTGGGTAATTAAAGATCTTTATTTTGACTATGATCAATCTGTGATTAAGAAAAAATACAATAAATCATTGAATAATATTGTTGAAATTTTAAAGAAAAACCCCTTTTTAAATGTTGAAATACAAGGACATACTGATAATCGAGGCAGTAAGCATTATAACAAAAAACTGTCTGAAGCGCGTGCAAAAGCAGTTGCAAAATATTTGATCTCCCACGGCATTCGGGCGGCACGTATATCCTATGTGGGCTATGGTTATGAAATTCCCATTGCTAGCAACAAAACGAAAGAAGGACGTGCCTTGAACAGACGTGTTCAGGTCAAGCCAATGAAGTAAAAAAACCATTCATTCATTATTGTTGGGGAACATATTTCGTTCCCCAACCTTTCCCACATTATTCAAAAACATCGTCAGGTAATTAACTGAAAATGAACTGTCATTCAATCAAGGAAGCGCTGAAACATGAAAGTAACACAACCAACCCACTGGAAAGTTCTTATTACAGATGATCAGGAAATGATTCATGTGATGATCAAGCATTATTTGAGTGATTATCAGTTCCAGGGTATTGGTTTGCAATTCATTGATGCATTTTCTGGAAAGGATGCCAGATCGTTTTTGAAAAATAATTCTGATATTGCAGTTGTGATTCTTGATGTTATGCTTGAAGAATCAGATACCGGATTTCAGATTGTCCAATATATTCGTGAAACCTTGAATAACAAACGATTAAAAATCATCATGCTCACCGGAAAGTTAGATATAGATAAGGCAAAATTCTTCTTCATGAAATACGACATTGATATCTATTGTCCAAAATACGACATCAATAAAATCTTTTTCATGATAACAGCATCTTTGAGAGCCTACCAAAGTTCACATTCCATTTATACCCTGCATGAACAACTCAAACAAAAGCTGAACAATCAAAAAACAGCAGAAAAAGAATTAAAAGTATTGAATCAACAACTCGAACAAATGGTTCATAACAAGGATGCCCAACTTCAAAAAACCCATCATTCTCTGAAAGAAGCAATCGTTTATGCACGAGAGCTGACAAACGAACTTGAAACCAGCAACAATGCCAAAAGTCGGTTTCTTGCCAATTTAAGCCATGAAATCCGGACACCAATGAGTGGCATCATTGGCATGTTAGGACTGGCATTAAATTCTGACCTGGATAAAAAACAACATGAATATATCTCTCTGGCAAAACATGCGGCAGATCACATGCATTTTTTGATAAACGATATTTTAGACTTTTCCAAACTTAAAACAGATAAATTCAGTATTAATTACGATATTTTCAAGTTGTCGGATATCATAGAATCTGCAATAATTCCATTAAAACTGAATGCCTTAGAGAACAGCATTGAAATAATTTATGACATTGATCCGGAAATTCCAGAATTCTTATATGGTGCGCCCGATCGCCTGCTTCAAATATTGATCAACCTCATAAAAAATGCAGTAAAGTTTTCCGAATGTTCTGATATCATTATTAAAGTCCAAAAAAATGAGACATCGCCGCTGCTTGAGTTTCATTCAGATTCACATATAGATCTTTTGTTTTCAGTTATTGATCAAGGTGTCGGTATGCCTGATGACATTCTGGATAGTATTTTCGAACCATTTTTTCAAGGTCATCTGGATTTAATTGAAAGCAAAGGAGGTCTGGGGCTTGGCTTAAATATTTGTAAGCAATTGGTCGAAATGATGGGAGGTAAAATATGGGCGGAAAGTCAACCAGAAAAAGGCAGTACTTTCTATTTTGCGCTTTTGTTTAAATTAATTGATTCAAATGGTAAAATAATGAATTCAGCAGAGACTGATTCGCAATGTCAGACGATAGAAACGCCAAGCGATACAATAAAGCCAAAGATTTTGTTAGCTGAGGATAATTTGGAAAATCAGGATATTGTTTACAACACATTGAAATCGTGTGGTTATGATCTGACAATGGTTTTAGATGGCGCATCCGCTGTAGCGGCTTTTAAGAAAGGTGCATTTGATTTAATTCTTATGGATATCATCATGCCAAATATTGATGGTATAATGGCAACACGACTCATTCGTAAAAACGAACATAAAGGACAACATATTCCAATTATTGCTTTAACAGCGATGGTTTCTGATGATTACAAGGATACATGTATAAAAGCGGGAATGGATGATTACCTATCGAAACCCATTGATCAAGAGGAGATGATTAAAAAAGTATCAAAATTTATTTCAGCGCCTTCTAAAAAAACTGTTGAACAGAAAAGATTTAATATTACTACAGATTTGAATGCACAATTTGATATTAATATTATCAAAGACAAATATAAAAACAATATGGATGTTGTAAGAGAACAATTGAACATTTTTATTGATCAGGGCAATCGCCTGATCAAAGAGATTGAATCCAGCCTGTCATTTGGAAAAATACCGGGTGTGAAGTATTTTCATCAATTGATGATCCTGGCTGCTGATATCGGTGCAAAAAATATTTCTGACAATGCGTTTCGATGCAAACTGGCATACCGAAAGAATGATTATGAAAAAGCAAATAAAATTATGCAATTCATTAAAAATGAATACCTTTCTTACGTGAAACAAATGAAAACTTTTTTAAAGGATGACAGTTAACACTGTCAAAAAACAGAAAAGGAATCATTCTAATGAAAACATTAATTGCGGAAGATGATTTTGTCTGTCGCCAGATTATGAAAGATATTTTAAAAAAATATGGTGACTGTGATATTGTTGTCGATGGCGAGGAAGCCTTACAGGCGTTTCGTCTGGCCTGGGAAGACAATGAACCTTATGATTTGGTCTGTATGGATATTATGATGCCACGCATGGATGGCAAAGAAGCGCTGAAGCATATTCGTGCATTTGAAAAAAAAATGAACATCAGAGGGCCGAATGAAGTCAAGGTCATTATGACCACTGCACTCGGAGACCCAAAAACTGTTTTTGAAGCATACTACCAGAGTGGGGCAACATCCTATTTGGTGAAACCCCTGACTGAAAAGAAGATTTTTGAAGAAATTAAGTCTTTCGGTTTGTTAGAAGAAAACATAACACACTGATTTTTTATATGATATATTGTCTGTACATTCTTTCAAAAGGTTAACCTATTTTCAATCTGGATTTGGAGAAGATTGAAAATAAAATATAAGGAGTGTTTTTATGAATAAAGCAATTGTGAGTTTTATTGTAATTGCAGGCATGACAATGAATTGTTTGGCATTTGCAGGAGATCAGCTTGAACCAGCGGCAAATGCTGGAGAAAAAACAGTTGTGCTGGCTGCCGAAGATGGTTGGCCGCCATTTTCGGGTCCTGGTGCAAAAGGACTGGCGGAAGATATCATTACCGCAGCTTATGCAGCCGTGGGATATCAGGTCAAATATGTTTCAGTCCCTTTCGCAAGGGCTGAATATTTGACATTAAAGGGAAAAAAGACTGATGGTTTTTTTACCACAATCAAAAATACTGTCTATGAAAATAAGACTATTTTTCCCAAAATGCCAATTGCCATGAATGAAGATTCTTTTTTTACATTAAAAGAAAGGAATATCCCTTATAAAGATTTACAGTCATTAAAAGGATTAAAGGTCGGTACAGTTAATGAATATCCATATAGCGATGACTTTGAAAAAGCAAATTTTTTCAAAAAAGATGTTGCACCATCAAGTAAATCAAATATCAGAAAACTGGTTGGCAAAAGAATTGATGTTTTAATTGAAGATAAACTGGTCATGTCTCAATTATTAAAAGAAATGAAATTGCAAGACAAGATTAAATGCATCGGCGTTCAGGCAGTAAATCCTTTGTATATCAGTTTTGCCATTAACCGGCCAATTATCAAAACGTATGTTGAAAAGTTCGATGAAGGCATGGGAATTATCAAATCAAATGGGACGTATCAAAAAATTATGGAAAGATATCAATAAATTCATTTGAAAATTTTCTATCGTGTAGAGACGTAGCATGCTACGTCTCTACATTACAATACCTTCAATGTGAAATAATTTGAGTGTAACCAAAATGGTCGGAATTTAAATTATCACTCACCATTTTTTGAACCAGGATTACGCTGAAAAAGATGAATATGATGAAATAAACACTGCCCTTTAATCATCTTATTCATCTTCTTCAGCGTAATCCTGGTTCAAAAAAATGATGAGCAAATTGCATTCACCGGCTATTTTGGTTACACTCAAATAAATTAGTCCCCAAAATCACAAGATTACCCAAATTAAAATTTTATATATTGTTCATTAGAGGAAAGCATGCTAAGGAATGCTCGATAATTAATTTCCCCTTTTATCTTTAACATATAATCGATTGGCACGTAGAGACGTAGCATGCTACGTCTCTACAGAACAAAAACCCCGATGAACATTTTTTCAAATGGGGAACTTATTTTCAGAGCATTCCTAAACATATAATAAATCGCGTGACCTTTACAAGAAATAAAGTTGATTAAGAAAAAGGAGTATAAATATGCATGATACCACCTTGAAAAATCAAGCACAAAAGACATGGGAGATGCTTCAGCACTTTATATCTCAAAGTGAAAAGCGAGATAAAACTTATGAAAAACGTTTATTTGCAATGAGCCAAGAATTATCATCAAGATTTAAGGAAACTGATCAAAAATTTAAGGAAACTGAACGAGTACTTAAGGAAACTTTTAAGGAAACTGATCAAAAGTTTAAAGAAACTGATCAAAAGTTTAAAGAAACTGATCAAAAGTTTAAAGAAACTGAACGAGTACTTAAGGAAACTTTTAAGGAAACTGATCAAAAGTTTAAGGAAACATCCCAATTAATAAAAGAATCCTCTAGCAAGGCAGATAAATATCTTGGAAAAATAAATGAATTTGATCGCAATTGGGGTAAACTTGTTGAATCACTTGTGGCTCCTTCAATAGTAAAACAGTTTCAAAAAGAAAACTTTGAAATTGATGGAATGAGTCAGAGAATGATGCGAAGGAAAGCTGGAAAAACACTTGAAATTGATGCATTACTTACAAATAGCCATATTGTAATTCCAGTAGAGGTTAAAACAACATTGAATGTCAATGCTGTAGATGAACATATCCAAAAACACTTGATTCCTTTTAAACATTTTTTTCCAGAATACCACAACAAAATTGTATATGGTGCTGTGGCATATATTCATGTGGAAGAAAATGCGGATAGATATGCCTATAAAAAGGGTTTATATGTGCTTACTTTTGGAGATAATGATATGGTCGTTATCAAAAATGATAAAAACTTTAAACCTGTTGAATTTTAAATAAAGCCTCGCAGTAAGTATTCCCACGCTAAACAAAAAGGGGACGTCTATGATTTTATGCTTTTATCGGCAAGATGTAAAAAATTTCAAAGAAAAGCATAAAATCATAGACGTCCCATTTCCTTTCCCAATTTCCTTTCCCGATTTCGGCAACCCCAAGAACAGCGTAGGGCTAAAGCCCAACGCTGAATTGAGAAAGGACGCTAAAGCGCCCTCATACAACATAGGTACTGATTTGGGAATATCATGATTTTCATCACTTTTGAAATAAATAAACAGTTAATTAATAATTAGCTTTTGGGTATTGAGGGCGCTTTAGCGTCCTTTCTCAATTCAGCGTTGGGCTTTAGCCCTACGCTGTTCTCGAAAATAAATTGAGTGTAACCAAAATGGCCGGAATTTAAATTATCATTCACCATTTTTTGAACCAGGATTACGCTGAAAAAGATGAATATGATGAGATAAACACTGTCTTTTAATCATCTTATTCATCTTCTTCAGCGTAATCCTGGTTCAAAAAAATGATGAGCAAATTGCATTCACCGGCTATTTTGGTTACACTCAAATAATTTTTCTAAAAATAGAAAATTAACACGTGTCTGAATTCAGTGTCTTTGTGTCCATCATTTACCGGCGGTGAAGCCCGATTTAATAGATTGGTATATTCATTGCATCTCACAAAGAATTATGAGCATTTTAATTGTTGATGATTCCTTTTTCAATCGAAAACTGGTTGAGTCACTTCTAAACAAAGCCGGCTATTTGGATATATTGCATGCGGCATCTGCGGCAGAAGCCTATTTGCATCTTGAAAACCAGCCAAAAAATAATACCATTGACATCATATTATTGGACATCATGATGCCCGAAATTGATGGACTTGAGGCCTGTAAATATATTAAAAATATGCCTTCATGTGTAGATATCCCTATTATCATGGTGACCGCAATAAATGAATCACAATCCCTTCAAAATGCTTTTGATGCTGGTGCAATGGATTATATTACCAAACCGGTTAATCCAACTGTTTTAAGAGCGCGTGTTCGCTCAGCGCTGACGTTGAAAAAAGAAATGGATCGAAGAAAAGCCAGAGAACAAGATCTTATTGAAATTGGCGCAAAAATTCAGCAAACACTGCTTTTGGGAAAATTGCCAGAAGCCTTCCCTGATCTCGAAATTGCTGCATTTACGCAGGCATCACAAAGAGTTGATGGTGATTTTTATGATTTTATTCACCATCAAGACAAATGCTTAGATGTTTTTCTTGGGGATGTCATGGGAAAAGGTGTTCCTGCGGCATTAATTGGTGCAGCGACAAAAGCCAATTTCTATCGGGCGATCACACATCTATTTTTTCAAAATGAAACAGAACATATTCCCAGTATTGAACAAATTGTTCAGTATGTCCATCAGGTGATGTCCACTGAATTGATTGACTTGGAAAAATTTGTTACTTTATGTTATGTGCGCTATCATCGTTCTGATGAATCTATTGATCTTGTTGATTGTGGTCACACCCAGACAATTCACTATCAGGCCACCAGCAATAATTGTTCCTTGATCAAGGGAGACAATACGCCGCTTGGATTTATTCCTGATGAAAATTATAAACAGATTAATTTTTTTCTTGGCCCAGGTGATATATTGTTTTTGTATTCTGATGGTTTTACTGAGGCGTGTCGGCCTGATGGCACATTTTTTGGTGAAGATCGACTTGTTGCGTGTATCAGGGAGTATTGTAATAAAGATCCGGATTCAATTGTCAAACACATTACAGATGAGGTTTTCAAGTTTGCCAAAACAGATCGTCTTGGCGATGATTTGACATGTGTTGTACTTAAACGAAAACAAGAAGCTTTCGTTTGCGCAATAGACTCACTAATAACCCCAAATGATATACACCATTTTTTTGAAAACAATAAATCATGTCGGTCTATTAAAATCAAAAGTAACTTGAATGAATTACAAGATGTCAGAAAATTTGTTATTGATTATTGTCAAGCAATTGATCTTGGAATGGATCCCAAAACGTTTGTCTGGCAATTGGAAACTGCAATTGTTGAGTTGATATCTAATGTTATCAAATATGCTTATTTAAATGAACCCCACCATGATATTGTTATCTGTACAGATACTGATGACAATCAGGTACGATTAATTGTGAATCATTGGGGGCACCCATTTCCAAACCCACCTATTTCACCCACACCTCCTGAAGATGAATATCCTGAAGGCGGATATGGACTGTTCATCATTGATAACTATATAGATCAATGTGTGTACTTAGAAAATGAAGATACCATGAATTCCATTGTGCTGATTAAAAGAAAAAAAAGATAAAAAAAAGTTAGAGACTGAATCATTTTAAACGTTAATTCACTTGCAATTTCGGAATTATTTGTTCAGCAATTCATAGGATCGTATTAAGCAAACAGTCTCGAAACAGCCGCCACCGAATCATCAGCCTGGATAACCGGACGTCCAACAACAATCATATTAGCCCCTGCCTCAATTGCCTGTATCGGTGTCATGACCCTTTTTTGATCGTTAGATACTGCCCAGATGGGACGAATGCCCGGTGTTATGATTTTAAAATCTTCTCCACAGGCCGACCGAATCCATTGAACTTCAAGGGGTGATGCCACAACGCCATCCAAACCTGCTTTTTTGGCCAATAATGACAGTTCACAAACTCTTGTTTGAATTGATCCTGGCCAATTCAGTTCCTGTTTCAATGAATTTTGTGTCATACTGGTAAGAATGGTCACCCCTAAAATGTCTGGCATGGGTCTGTTTTCCTTGTACGCAATTTCTTTCGCACCTTCAACAGCTTGTTGCATCATAGCCATCCCGCCACTTGTATGAACATTGAACATATCAACATTCATACGAACCGATGCAATTGCTGCATTTCTTACTGTGTTGGGGATATCATGATATTTGAGATCTAAAAAAATTTTTACACCTTTTGTGCGTATTTCATGCACCAGGTCTGGACCATATTGATAAAAGAGCTGCATGCCGATTTTGAAAAATCCCACATGATCTTTCAGGGTATCTACCATTTTTAGCGCTGTCTTATCATGATGGACATCCAGCGCAATACAAATTGCATGTTTTAAAGGACTTGTTTTCATACGTTCTCCATTGGTGCTGCTTCTTAGGAATGCTCTGAAAATAACATCCTGTTCTTGCAATTGCCGAGATCGTCGGTTTAGATTCGGTTTTTGTCCGGAGGGCGAACATAAGGTTCGCCCTACAAAGGCTCTACTTCTTTTTTTCTTCTTTACGCACATTAAATTTTGGAAAAAGCGACATATCAGTATGCGGTAAAAAGAGTGCTGCCATATAATTATCCATATAACTGGGCGTTTCTGAAAGTTCAAAATTGGTCATCCTGGCAACAGTTTCACCAACATCCTGACGCAGATGATTGGAAATGCTGTTCATGCGCGCGCCCATCAAAGAACCATTCCCAATATAGGTGACTTTTTCTGGATCGACTTCCGGCAAAAGTCCGATGGTCATAGCCTTGTCTAAATCAACATAACTTCCAAAACCACCGGCGAGAATAATCCGATCCAGATCCGCAATATTCAGACCCACAGAGGTTAACAATGTCATATAACCGGAATACATTGCTGCTTTTGCACGAATTAAATTATCAATATCAATTTCAGTCAGCACAATATCACGTTCTATTTGTGTTTGATCCGCCCAGACAATCACATATTCGTATGTATCATTTTGTTTTCTGATCCTGTTTGTTTTTAATTCTGTATTGAATTTACCATTTTGACCAATGATATTGTTTTCCAAAAGCACAGCGAGCATTGTAAGAAGGCCAGATCCACAAATACCTTTGGGGCGAACATTACCAATGGTCAATATCATCGGTTCAAATGTAACTGGATCAATCAAAAAATCTTCAATTGCGCCTTTTGATGCTCTCATGCCATGTTCTACACCGCCGCCTTCAAAGGCTGGACCCGCAGAACAGGCGGCACAGGTTAACCATTCTTTATTGCCGATTACAATTTCAGCGTTTGTTCCCATATCAATAAACAGTGTTAATTCATCAGTTTGATACATACCCGAGCCCATAACACCAGCCACAACATCGCCTCCCACATAACTGGAAACACAGGGATAAATAAGCGCGATGGTGTGTGAATCCATATTCAATCCCAAATCAACCGCTTTGCATTGGGGATAGAACATTGTTGCCGGTACATATGGTGATCTTCGGATATATCGCGGATTGATTCCCAAAAACAATTGTGTCATTGTGGTATTGGCAGCCAGCGTAACAATAGATATATCGGTGATATTCACCTTTGCGCGATGGATTATTTTTTCGATAATTTTGTTGATTGTTTGAACAACAACCTTTTGAAGTGTTTTTGCGTTATCTCCCTTTTCTGCAAAAACAATCCGAGAAATAACATCCTCTCCATAGCTGATTTGTCCATTAAAGTCGCCATATGATGCCAATACATCTCCACTATGCGTATCAAGAAGTTCTCCATAAACTGTCGTTGTGCCAATATCAACCGCAATGGCCAGTTTATGAGGGGTCCGATCTCCGGCAGCCACATCAATAATATTATTTTTATGCCCATCTCTAACAGGTCGTGCAATGGTCAAAGTGATCTGATGCTCTTTTTCTCGTAACACATCGGGAAGCTTTTGAAGCACAGGCATTTCAAACTCTAACTGATGTTCATTGAATTGTTCTCTCAGGCAGTTGATCAATCGGGTGGCGTCACTGCTGTTATTTGCGTTTGAAGGTTCTGGCACTGAGACAAATATTTTTTCTACAGGGGGTAAAAATTTGTCCGCTTCTTTTAAAATTGAGATATCAATTTCCTCAATGATTGCTTTTTTTCGTTGACTGACGACATTGAGAGCACTGTTATCAATACTCGATTCAACAGGTATTCGTACCACAATATCGGATCGAACAATACTTTTACAGGCGAGGCGGTATCCCTGTTCAATATCTGCTTTGCTAAGACGTTCGCTGATACCATCCTCAACAGAACCTTCTTCAATTAAAACCCTACATTTTGCACATACTCCCTCACCGCCACAGGATGCATTAATATGCACACCTGCTTCCATTGCTGCACGAATAAGGTTTTCCCCATCATTGACATGAATTTGTTTTTTATATGGTAAAAATGTTATAGTATGTTTATTCATTATTACTCCTGTTTCATATTATTTTGACATGGATCCCATGGCAAATCGCATTTTTGCGCCCAGACAGAATCAAACCTGTGTAAGTTTAATTCCAATTATTGAATACATCCAAAAGCATATCCAACTTTTTGGAAATACTTTTTCTCCTAGATCTCTTTGTTGATAATAATTTAATACTTGTACGTTATTTAGTTCATGATTATTTGTTAAAAATATAACGTATCAGGGATTTCCTCTATTAAGGAATTCTCTGAAAATAACTTCTCCATTATTGATATTGTTCGTTTTGAGATAATTGTACTGTAGAGATATCGCATGCTACGTCTCTACACGACCTTATTTTTTTGTACGATCAATAAAAATGAGTGTGTTATTC
>Ga0272440_1000413_pt1 | contig 36530 bp, 25 predicted proteins | sample SSMMMBAug17_FD_192440 | JGI IMG/M metagenome (GOLD analysis project Ga0272440, IMG submission 192440) | Marine sediment archaeal communities from Little Sippewissett salt marsh, Falmouth, MA, United States - SSM-MMB-Aug17 | ecosystem: Environmental > Aquatic > Marine > Wetlands > Sediment ...
TTTATTATAGCCAAATAAAACAGATTATTATGATATTTGTAACAAAATTATAAACCCATAACATTTATTAATTATTAATAATACTGAGTCACAAAATTTTGGAATCAGACGAATTGCACCCTTTTTAATTGAGTTCCAAAACTTTTTATCTGTTGATTTTGCATAATTTTTGACCTCATCATATTGTTTTCCTGTCGCAATAAACGCAATATTTAAATCGTCAAAGGCCTTAAAGTTGACCTTATCGAAAAATCCAGCATCGCACCGAAGAACGATCATTACATCAGATCTATATTGTTTTCTAATAATTTTAACCAGTTTTGTAACTACATAAACTACAGTATTTCCATGAATTGTTTTTTTATCAAGTAAGTAAGCGCTCATAAATTTTCGGGTAGATAAAAGTAAAACCAACCAAAATTGTTCGCCCGCCTGGAGCTGAAGCTCCAGGCTATTCCTGTGTCGTCCCTAAAGGGACTTGAAGTGTTTAATTAAAAAGACATTATAAGTCCCTTTAGGGACGACACATAAATAGACTGGAGCTTCAGCTCCAGGCGGGCGAGCTTTGTAAGGCTGACGAACATTTTACTTTATTCTACCCGAAAACTTATGACCTCTTACTTATCTCGACTATTGTCTAGCAAAAACAGATTGATTGTATCAAATATTTATATCGTTTCAGGTTGTAGAAAGCAGGTTTGCATAATTTGAGCCGGCTAACAAACTGTGCTGTCGCAAATTTTGCAATTAGCGAGTCCATTTTTGTTCCTTATTCAAAAAAGGTTTACAGTTAATCTCTTTTTTGGTAAAAGATAATAGTTATCAATCATATGTTATTATGCAATAAATACCTGTGTAAAGTTGTTTGTTTGTTTCAAATTCAGGTATATCAACTATTGTTTGGCAATACAAAAATAGATTGATTGTATCAAATATGAATTATTTTTAAATGTTTATGTTTATGTATGTTTCGGAAAAACAAAAATATTATAAATTATGCCTAACATTATTTATAAGTAATAACATTAAAATGTTAGGCTAATTTTTAAATTGCCCGAAGGGCATTATGTTCTCACCCGGATGCTAAGGAATGCGATGAAAATAACTTCCCCATTATTGATATTGTTCGTTTTAAGGTAATTGTACTGTAGAGACGTAGCATGCTTCGTTTCTACACGACCTTATTTTTTTGTACGATCAAGAAAAATGAGCATTTTATTTTCAGAGCATTCCTAAGCATGCATTTAATGATCAGGGAATGGGGGCAAGCCTTGAATTGTGAATAGTTGACAATTAGATGATTCCCAAAATCCATAAGAAAAATTTAATGAAAACCAAAATGATTCAATACATGGATCATCAATGGAAGATGATACCTGACAAACCAAAAGCGATTATGCTTGCAAAGCGTGAATTGTCATCGTTTGTTTGTGATGCTGTTAATCTGGAAGGTATTCATTTCACATTGCCTGAAATACAAACATTACTTGATGGCATTACTGTTGGTGGTCATAAACTCAAAGATCAACAAATTGCATTGAATCAGGCCAATGCTTGGCGATTGCTATTTGATTGGTTGGAAAATGATCAATTTGAAATTTCAATCACTAAAGCATGTCTGCTGCACGCAATTGCTGCAAAAGAGGATGCCTTAACCTGGGGAGAATTCCGATCCGGTAATGTGACAATTGCTGGAACAGATTACTTTCCTCCAGGTGCGAATGATTTAAATAACTTGTTCATATCAATGACCCATAGGCTTTTTGATTATAACGACATATACGATCAGGCGATTCATCTATTTTTGACAATGGCCCGGTATCAATTTTTTTATGATGTCAATAAACGTATGGGCAGATTCATGATGAATGGATATTTGTTAAACAAAGGGTTTCCTGCAATTAACCTTCCTGCAAAAAGACAATTGGAATTTAACCAGCTGATGCTGGATTTTTATAAATCAGGAGTGCAAAAGCCGATGAATGAATTTATGCGCTCCTGCATGGACGAAAGGCTGGTTCAAATAATGAGCGGTTAATCGGGGTCGGTCCGACCCTGGTACCGAAAGGATGAGATGAGTTGCATTAAAAATATTGTTCTTTGGAGTATTATATTAATTTCTTTTTGGTTAAATTATTTTTGTGACAATCCACTTTTCGCAAATGAATTAAATGTAGAGTTTACAATACCAGAAACAAAAATAAATCTGACTGAGACAGAAAAGAAATGGATATTAAATAATCCCAAAATCACAATTGCAGGCCCACGTAATTTTCCGCCATTCCATTATTATGATCAAAAAGGCCTTCTAAAAGGTCTTTCTGCAGATTATATTGGTTCCATTTTGTTCTCACTTGGCATTGAACCTGTAATTGAAAAAAATATTCCCTGGTCAGAAGTCTTAAAAAAAGTTCAAGACCGAAAAGTCGATTTGATTCCATGTATCGCCAAAACACAAAAACGTGAATCCTATCTGATATTTTCGCGCCCCTATCTTTCATTCCCAATGATTATCATTACTCGAAAAGATTCATCTTTTGTTGGAAGTATAGAGGATTTACGTTCCAAAATTTTAGCATTTGTTCGTCATATTTCCACGATTGATTATCTGAAACAAAACAATATTGATTTTATTCCCTACTATGTAAATACCCCATTTGAATCACTTGAAGCTGTATCTTTTGGAAAAGCTGATGCGACAATCCAAAATCTTGCCGCAGCGACCTATTATATTGAAAAATATGGTTTGACCAATCTTAAGGTAACAGCGCCAACTCCTATTAAGGATTATTCTTTGCACATGGCTGTCCGAGATGAACTTCATCAACTCAACCAGATTATTAATAAGGCAATTGTTGCAATTGATCCAGAACAACTTTCGTATATCCGAAATAAATGGCTTTCAGTTCGTTTTGAATATGGCATTAACATGACAGAAGTCATCATATGGATATCAGGTCTAATCCTTTTTTTTGGCATGAGTATTATAATTTTTTATGCATGGAACAGAAAACTAAAAAATGAAATATCTGAAAGAAAACGCGCTGAAAATAATTTACTGTCTGCAAACCAGGAGCTTTCAGAGAAAAATACAACCATCAATCAAAGTATTCATTATGCAGAAAAGATCCAGAGTGCCATGTTGCCTGATATTCAACTCCTTAAAATGAAATTTGATGATGCCTTCGTTCTTTTCAAACCTAAAGACATCGTGAGTGGCGATTTTTACTGGTATTTACATATAAAAAACAAAACTGTACTTGCCTGCGCAGATTGCACTGGACATGGCGTTCCAGGAGGATTGTTAAGCATGTTGGGGATATCTTTTCTAAACCAATTAGTCGGCAATCAAATGATCCTGGAACCATCACAACTTCTTGAAGAAATGAGAAAAGAAATAAAAACATCTCTTCGTCAGACAGGTAAAATTGGAGAGCAGAAGGATGGGATGGATATCGCTATCTGTATAATTGATCATAATACGAACGTATTAAACTTTGCAGGTGCAAATAATGGCATTTTTCATATCCATAACCATGAGATCAGGGAGCTGAAACCAACCAGAAACCCCATAGGTATCTATAGAAGAGAAGTGCCATTCAAAGCGATAACAATACAGCTCACCAAAGGAGATTCTCTCTATTGTTTCACTGATGGATTTTTCGATCAGTTTGGTGGTATTAATCGTAAGCAGTTTAAGAAATCACGTCTGAAACAAGAATTGTTGAGGCTGCATTCATTATCTATGGATGAACAAAACAAACAACTTGAAGCCATTCTTATTGATTTTATGAAAGGACATGATCAGATTGATGACATTACACTGATTGGTATAAAGATATAGTTACACTCGTATGATTTTTTTTGAATTTTATTTTGAAAAGATTTATAAATTCTGATATTATTATAATTGATGAACAATTAATATTATTATCCAAAATGTGAGGAATCGTCATGAAAAAAGAAATAACCATTGCCAACCCAATATATGATGTTGTTTTCAAGTTTTTAATGGAAGACCCCGAAATTGCCAAACTCATTTTATCTACAATTATTGATGAAGAAATTGAAAGCCTTGATTTTTTTCCACAGGAAAATACGATCAGTATCGATAATCGCTCATTAACTGTTTATAGATTGGATTTTTCAGCCAAAATTCGACTACCAGATCAATCTTACAAACAGGTACTTATTGAAATCCAAAAAGCTAAATACTCAACTGATATCATGCGATTCAGGCGGTATCTAGGAGAGCAATACAAAAAAACGACAAGTGTTTTTTCTGAAATCAAAAAAGGCAAAAAGAAAACGATAACGAAAAAAAGAGCTATTCCAATATTAACTGTGTATTTTTTAGGTCACAAACTTGAAAATTACAGTATTCCAGTTATTAAAGTAAAACGTCAATACACAGATGGCATTTCAGGGGAATCGCTTAATGTCAAAGAACCATTTATAGAAAGTTTAACACATGACAGTTATGTAATAGTAATTCCTGAACTTAGCTCAAATAAACAAAGTGAATTAGAAAAAATGCTTACCATATTCGATCAAAGCTTAATCATATCAGATGGTCATTTAATACGAATAAATGAGTCTGATTACCCTGAAAAATTCAGGCCAATCATCAGACGTTTAAATATGGCTTCAGCAAATTACGAAATTAAACAACGAATGGAAGCAGAGGATGAAATAATAGAGGAATTACAGACATTAGAACGAGAAATTGAAGAGAAAAATGAAGCTTTAGCTGAAAAAGACAATGCTTTGGCGGAAAAAGACAATGCTTTGGCTGAAAAAGACAATGCTTTAGCGGAGCAGCAAAAGGTTATTGAAGAATTAATGCAGAAATTGAAGCAGGTATAAAAACAGTATCTTACTAAATGTCTCTAAGTAGAAAGCAATAAACCTGAAATGAAAAACCATAATTGAATACAATTTAATGAAAAATTGTATGTTTCAAGATATACCAAATAACAAGGGAACATAAAAAATGCCACACATACGAACACGTTTTCCGCCTAGCCCAACTGGCTATTTGCATATCGGTGGTGCCAGGACAGCATTGTTTAACTGGCTCTATGCACGTCACACCGGTGGAAAATTTGTATTAAGAATTGAAGATACCGATGTTGAACGATCAACACGTCAGTCAGCCGATGCGATCATTGACTCACTCGAATGGATGGAAATTAATTGGGATGAGGGGCCATATTATCAATCAGATCGCCTGGATATTTATCAACAATATGTGCAAAAATTGTTAGAAACAGGGCATGCCTATTATTGTACATGTTCTTCAGAAACCCTTGAAGCCAAACGAAAAGCAGCCTTGGAATCTGGAAAACCTGTCAGATACGATGGGACTTGCAGGGAGAAAAATTTAGGTATGTCTGACGATTCAGTGGTTCGCTTTCGTGCGCCACAAATTGGTACGACAATTGTAAATGATCGGGTCAAAGGCAGTATTACATTTCAAAATCACGAAATGGATGATTTCATTATCCAGCGTCAAAATGGCATGCCTACTTATAATTTTGTCGTTGTTGTCGATGATATTGAAATGAGAATTAATACCATAATTCGCGGTGATGATCATCTGACCAATACAGCCAGACAAATATTGCTGTATCAGGCTTTCCAGAAGTCATTGCCTGAATTTGCCCATGTACCTATGGTATTGGGATCTGATAAATCCAGGTTAAGCAAACGTCATGGCGCCATGTCTGTTCTGGAATATCGAGACATGGGATATCTTCCTGATGCATTTATCAATTATCTCGTTCGTCTGGGATGGTCTCATGGGGATCAGGAAATTTTTAGCCGAGCGGAACTGATTGAAAAATTTACACTGGATCATATAGGACGTTCAGCAGGGGTCTTCAATCCAGAAAAATTGTTGGCAATCAATGCAGAACATATTCGCCAAAATTCACCAACAAAGACCTATCAATATTTAAAACCATTTATTTTAAATAAATATAGCGACTATCAGGCCTCTAAAGACTATGTGGAAAAGGTGATTGAAACCCTGAACAAGAGAAGCAAGACACTCATTGAAATGGCTGATAGCGCCGCTTTTTATTTTGAAACGAATAAAATGGTATATGATGAAAAGCCCGCGAAAAAATTTCTCACTATCAACATTGTAGAACCTTTGCAGTTACTGATAGCAAAATTGTCGGGCATCAGCCAAGTGGATGAATCTTTCTTTGAAAGCATTTTAAAAGATATTGCCTCGGAAAAAGATATCAAGATAGGCGCTATTGCTCAGGCAGTTCGTGTCGCTTTGACTGGCAGTAAGGTCAGTCCTGGCCTTGTGGAAATGGTGAATGTTCTAGGAATGGCGGTCGTTATTAAACGATTAAATGATGCCATTTCATGGATTAATGAAAACAGGCAATAGATAGCTAATAAAATGGACTTGATTTGATCAAGTCCATTTTTCAATTTCAATTAAAAGGGAACATCATCCAGATTACCATCAACTGATGGCGAGCCTGCCATTGGCGGTGAAGGTATAACATCAGCATCAGTTGGCCCGGGATCATCCTGAAATGCCGATACAGCTGAAGCAGCGCCTTTACTTTCCAACATTTTCATTTCTGAAGCGACAATTTCAGTTGTATATCGCTTGATATTATCTTTATCAACCCATTCACGTGTTTGAATGCGGCCTTCAATGAAAACCAGGCGTCCTTTTGCAAGATATTGCCCACAGATTTCCCCCAGGCGTCCAAATGCAATAACGCGGTGCCATTCTGTTCTTTCCTGCTTGTTTCCCTCCTTGTCTTTCCAGGTTTCATTGGTTGCCATGGTAAAGACAGCGAAAGCCATGCCACTTTGGGTGTACCTTAATTCTGGATCACGTCCCAAACGACCGATTAGCATTGCTTTATTGTACATAATACTCTCCTTTCCGAATCAACATACTTGTTTCTATAAAAAATTTTTTCGATAACTTACCCTTTTGCTTGTACTGGTCACACATCTCTGCTGGACAGACCGGGCTGATTGGGGAAGTTATTTTTTCATAAAGTTCCAAATTGTTTTTAATATATCCATAATAATAGACACACACATTTTTTGCAAGGAGTTTCACATGAAAAAAATCAACCAGAGATATTACCAGCTGACCGGCAATCGAACAATTTGTTTGGCTTTATTTCGAAATAACACATAACCCTTTTGTTTTCCAAATAAATACAGATCTCTGGTTATTCGAACATCCTGTTTACAGTATTTAATAATTTCATCAATTTTGCCTTCTTTCCACCACAACAATGCCTGTAAACCATTGGCACTTTTTGGGGCATCCAGTGTTGTTTCCCCCAGATGCCCTAAAGAGAGCCGGTATCCCAAACGTTGATGAACATGCTCCAATAAATCCAATGTGGGAAATTTTGAATAATCGGTTTGAATATATCCTGACAATACACGATAATCAAATCGCTTGATATTAAAGCCGATAATTAATTTCATCTGACGCATCACTGCAATCAACTCCTCTATTTGATTATCCAGATAAGTTTCATATGTATCACTTTGCGAATTATATAAAACTGCACAACTGATCCCCATTTTATTTGCCAGATGCCATCCGCCAACTTCTTGTGCAGAACGTTTTGTTTCAATATCCAAAACGCCATAAATAATTGACACAGGAATTTGTATTGATATGCTTGATTTGTCATCATCTTCATTTTGTTGTTGTTCAGTTTCAGGAAGTGGTTTATTTGCTTCGATGATTTTGTTGACACGTCGGGTAGCATCATCCATTTCTTTGGTATCTGGTGATTCCATAGACTGAATTGTTTCAAGTAAAAAGATGGCACTGCGTTTATCTATTGGACGATTACCAGAACCACACTTGGGAGAATGTACACATCGCGGACATCCATTTTCACATTCACATGACTTGATAATATTTAAGGTATGTAACAACAAATCCTCAATTTTCTGAAAAGCCTGATTGGTCAGGCCAGCACCGCCAGGTGTGCTGTCATAGATAAACACTGCTGCATGATCCAGTTGTGAATGAAATGTGGTGGAAATACCGCCCAGATCGTTACGATCCGAAAGAACCAGTAATGGAAATATGCCAATCATTGCATGTTCAAGTGCATGGATTCCACCCATAAAATGATAATATTCCTGTTCCGCTTTTTTCTGAACTGACCTGGGAATCTGAAACCAGATCCCTTGTGTTTCATAAATATAGGGCGGCAGATCCAATGGGAGCATATGAAGCATACGTCGGGAGCGAATATCCCATTTTTCATAGCCTGTTACCTGATCGGTCACTTTGAGACGTCCCAAACTGACTATTGTTCCCCAGACAGTTGTCATGCCATCAACACGAATGATATCAGTAGTTTTATTGCCGCGATACCTTGTGTAATAAGCAGCGCGTACTGGAGATACATACACAGACTGTGATGCAATATCCAGATGATCCACCCTGTAAGTTTGGCCGGAATGTAAATATATTGCGCCTGGATGTGTTTCTTTTAGTGCGCGATAGCTATCAATTTCTCCACGATTTTTTTTATCACGTGATGAATAAATAATATATCGAGAACCAATCCCTCTTAAATTGATATCTCTTTGCGGACGTTTTCTGCCAGAAAAATAAGTTGTTCCATCCTCACTCAGAAGCAATTCTCCTGATGCGACCAATTTTTCAATGACTGGAATCAAAGGCGTTTCACTGGCATAGGGTTCATCCACATGAAGTGACAACTCTGACGCTGCACAGACCAGATGCCGATCACAAATATCCGGATTGTATGGATTAATTACCGCTGCTTCAGGCTCAGCTTTGATAAATTTTTGTGGATTACGCATAAAGTATTGATCCAATGCATCTTGACCGGCAATGAGAATCATGGCAGCGGTTTGGCCTTTTCGACCCACACGACCACTCCGCTGTAAAGATGATGTTATTGTTCCCGGGTACCCCGCTAGAATACATAAGTCCAGGTCGCCAATATCAATGCCCAATTCCAGCGCGCTGGTTGATATCACTGCAAGTAATTCACCGCTGGATAGCTTTTGTTCGATTGCTCGGCGCTCCTCAGGCAGGAATCCCGCACGATATGCACTGATTTTTTGTGCAATGGATTGCGATTGTCCTCCGGCCCACATGGCAATTAATTCGGTCATTTTTCGTGATTGCGTGTAGATGATCGTTCGCAATTTCCGATGTAATGCTGCTTTCAACAATAGAATTGCCATTTGCGAAGGGCTTTGAATGGGATCGATAAAAACCAGATGTCGTCCGCCACGTGGCGCACCAGACTCAAGAATTTCATGAACGTCCAGACCTGTCAGGTTACTGGTCAATTCTCCAGGATTGGCCACAGTTGCTGAACAAAAAATGAAGGTCGGTTGACTGCCATAATACTTGCAAATGCGTTGAAGTCTTCTGAAAACCTGAGCCATATGGGAGCCCATTACCCCTCTGTATGTATGCACTTCATCAACAACAATATATTCAATGCCTGAAAAAAATGTCGCCCATCGGTCGTGATATGGCAATAATGCTAAATGAATCATTTCAGGATTGGTAATTATAACATTGGGTGGATTATCTCGGATTTTTTTTCGATGATACTGTGGTGTATCACCATCATAAACCTTCGCACTGGCATTAATTACCGATGATCTGGATACCAGTTCATTAAAATTTTTCAACTGATCCTGTGCCAATGCTTTTAATGGAAATAAATACAGGGCTCGAATATGTGGGTTTTGTTGAATCTTTTCTAATACCGGCAGATTGTATATTAACGTTTTACCACTTGCAGTGGGGGTTGCGCAAACCACATGATGGCCTGCTCGAATATGGTTCATGGCCTGTGCCTGATGTTTAAATAACTTTTCAATGCCGGCCTGATACAGCAGTTCTTGTATTTCTGATGCCAATGGATGTGCCAAATCCTCATATGTTGCAGATTCTTCTGGAAGCAAGGTATGGAAAACAACTTCATGAGACAGTCGTTTGGCAGCCAGGAGGGACTGGATATATTCATTGATATCTGTGGTCATTCATTTTCGCTCTATTTTGTTTGTCGGATATACTTATAAAGAACCAGGTTGTCATTGCCTGATTTCTGAGAACGCATGATGGGTATAAAATCGGATTTTAAATAATTTTTGTTAAAATCAAACCAATCATCAGGCCATAAGCGGGATTCCCATAAAAAATATTTTGCTTTGTTTTTATCTAGTTCATGAACCAGTTTTTTATAATTGTTATCACATAATTGAGACAAACTAAATAATTGATGTGGACATAACACGCCTTTATAGGAACGATTGGCATAAAAATTAACCTTTTCGAAATTGGATGATGATTCAATTGAAGCAACCACAATGGGTTTGATTTTTTCCATCTGTGCGATGTGTTCACCCATTTGTCGAATAATATATTTATCTTTTTCTCTGAATTTTAAGTTTTTTCCCAAGCCAAACAGCAATAGAAATACAAAGATAAAAATGAGTGCATGAGATGACTTCATGCGATATTTGATTAATAAACATTCCGCCTGCTCAATACCAAAACCTGCAAAAATGGATGTTGCTACTATGATTACTGCAAAGTAGCGATATTCAATCATCCAGTGCTGAATAAGATGAAGATATACAATACATACGCCGGAAATGGCAATGATAATAAAAAACCATAACCTGGGATCTTTTTTTAGTTTTTGTCCCATTTGGTAAAAACCCAAAACAAAAAAAAGAAAAAATGGATAAAAAAAGGCCTCACAGGCATTGTTGATCAATGTGCCAAAAGCAACAAAGTGAACTTGATGCCTGGCATTGACAATAAAATGGTCTACAAGTTCCATTGGATTATTATTAAGCCTCTTTTCAAGAGTATCACGCAAAATATTATATTGCTTATAGGGCTCAATAAACTTACTGGTTACTTCATCCAGGCGATATAATTTGAGCAGGGAAGTATCATAAAACAGTTCCAAAAAAATCCCCAAAACAATTAGAAAAGCAGCAGCACTGGTGCATAGAAGAAAAACGCGCTTTTTATTATTGGAAAACAAAAAAAGAAATAAAACAATTGATGGAAAACTAACCACCGCTTCAATACGTGCCCAGGTTGAACAAACAAAGCAAATAAGACTTAATAACAAATAACGTATTTTTTTATAATCTATGTATTGAATAAAAGCCAGTATTCCCCATGCAAAAAAAAACCAGCATGCTGGGCCTCTTACAACATCTGCAGAACGTCTGACAAAAATAGGCAGCAGTGCAAATATCAAAGTAACAAAACTACTTGTTTGTAGGGATAAAAAGTGGCGAGATAAAAAAAAAATTGGAATAAGTGTCAAACATCCAAACAAGGCAGAAACTGTTATTGCTGCTGTGAGAAAATCTCCAGTTAAAGGATAAAGCAATGCAATGCATCCAGGATATATAGAAAGATAGGTCAAGCCGCAATTGTATAAACTGTCCAGTTGATTATAATACAGTGCGCGCGCTTGATGCACATACAATATACCATCAGAATTTATTATGTAGGTATACTCGCAAGCAAAGAGTCGGATTACTATTCCCAGGGCAAAAACCAGAATGACAAATCTGTATGTATCAAATGAATTTTGGCCTTGAATGAACCTGTTTAATTTTGTTGAAATCACTGTTTAAAACTCTCCAAATAACGTATGATTTAATTTTGATTGATTCATTATCATACAAACAGTTTTTTGTCGAGGATTCAATATTATTATTGTCATTCAATTATGGTTTTTGATGGCATGTTTATTGCCATCTCGTACGCATGCGCCAGCATGAGTGGCTTAGGAATTCTCGGAAAATAAGTTCCCCATTTAATATATTGAACTCCTATTTTTGAACCTGGATTACGCTGAAGAAAATGAATAAGATGAATTAAAAGTGTTTGATTTCATCTTATTCATCTTCTTCAGCGTAATCCAGGTTCAAAATGAATAGAATTGACTCTTTCAGAAATGAGGAACTTATTTTCAGAGCATTACTTAGGAATGCTCTGAAAATAATTTTCTCATTTATTGATATTTTTCGCTTTGAGGTAAATGACGTGTAGAGACGTAGCATACTACGTTTCTACACGATCGAGATAAATGCGCATGTTATAATGCGCCAATTTGGCTGGCAGGACAGGTCCGACTTATCGGCTATTAATCAGATGGCAAACCAGCAAGAATTTTAAACCAGTGAACAATGTCAATCAAGCTGACCTTGTTGTCATTGTTAACATCCCACAAATTTTTATGCTCAGGGAATGTACAGGCAGGCAACACTGTGGTCTGATTTTCTGCAATATTGATTTCATCCATCATGAGCAGCAGATGATTTTCATGATGCATTGAAATAGTGACTGTTCCAACTGGCACATTTTCAAGATGAAATATGCCATCATCACCACTGGTTGCTGTCTGACCTGTTTCAGCGATAGTCACAGAAACACCTGAGAATGGCTTTTTGGTATCATTTTCAAAACGACATAATTTACCTGATAAATTTCCGGTGACTCCTTCAATTGCGCCATAAATAATAATTTTTTCATTTTCGATATAATTCCATCCGGCTTCCATGAAATTAATATCAGTTGTGCCTTCTGGTAAAGGCTCTACCTTGATAATGGTTACTGAACGTGTACAAAAACCGGCATTATGATCCCAACTGTCATTAAAAGGCCAAACAACATTTTGATTATCTGATGTTGCCGATTGATCCGGTGCGCAAGGATCCTTTTGTGGTAATACGATACGATAAGGCCCAGAACCATCAAGCTTATTTTCATCAGTAAGAAGGCCCGGGGTTAGAGCAACACCATCACGTTGCATTGCAAGCAACGATTTCAATCCCCCAGAAACTGGAATTAAACTTCCATTTTGAAACAAGCTGCATTTTGGCGAGTTATAGTCACACCAGACAGCACCAGGATCATAGTAATATGTCGCCTGTTGATATACCCCATTGACATGATACAATGATGGATCTTCAACCGCTTCAAGCGGGTGATACGTCGACCAGCCATCAGGGGCATAAACAGTTATCCCTGTCGCAGTATCCAATATACCAGCATCGGCCAGGAGGTCTTGCAATGGAACCCCTGTATATTCGGCATAAAAATCGCCAGACCTGTGGGTATTCATCAGCATAAATTGTGTATGTTGTGGCAATCGTTGCAAATCTGCTTTTGAATACACACGAAATGGCGCAACAATTTTATCTGGATTGTCATTTTCATCACCAGGATATCTGAGCGCATTGATTTCATCAATGTTTGAAAAACCATCATTATCAGAGTCCAATGACGCAATCTCTTTTACTGCATTTGCATTTCGACCTTTCATTAAATAATCTTTGCCATAAGCATTCAATGTGTCCACAATGTTGCCTAAGCCATTATAACCATATTTATAATGGCACCATTGACAACTTCCCATTGTGATATACACCCCTGGCTTTTTCTCATACTGGCCGCCGGAATGACACAGCGCACAGCTATCTAATTTTGTGTGCTCCTTTGATGGATACACCGAAATAAATTGGTCGCTGTCATTTTCATCCATGTGATGATAGGCTGAAAATGAGATGCTTACAAAAAGTGTCAAAATTGTCATAACCACCAGACCAATAAAACCCTTGTTTTTCATAAAAACCTCCTAAATTTTTTGTTGATTAAAAATTGACTTGAAAACGCAATATTGCAGAATTTTCAGAATGGATGTAATCAATTGAACCATCAGGATTGATTCGCACACGAAGCGGATCTGAAAATTCTGTATATGTGAAATCAGCCATGATTCGGTAATAAGGATTGCGTATCCAGCTCAATGCGATTGAACTGGCATCCGCCTCTTTTGAAGCATTGAATGCGGCAGGAACAATCCAGTTGGCATCACCTGAAAAGTATTCTTTTCTGCATGCCAATTGCCAGACATCCTTTGATTCTTTGTTTGGGTTGGAAAATTTCTGCGAAATGGGCACACCATTCAAATTGATAATCAGGCTGGTATGCCATGAATAGAAGTTTGCATTTGTCGGTTCACTACCAACAGGCTTTAAGTCATAATATTGATATCTTTGATATTCGAAATATTGCATGACAGGACCGGCAATAAAACCGCTTTCGAGACATGTCCGCTTACGTTTGTCGATATCAAGTAATGCGCCAAATTTGGTATTGGCCTTAAGTTCATAAAGATTGCGTTGTGTGCCGATCATGCCAGAACTTTTAACCTGAACCTGAATATTTGTGGTATCAATCCGCGATTCGGTAAAAGATACGCCAAAAAAAGGGGTTACGCCTGAAATGTTTGTTAAAGCCAATGGATAAACCACTAGTCTGCAAGCAATTTCAGGATCATCTTTTTGATTACCACGTGATGAACCATCAATACCATCGCCATTAAAAATGCCGACATGATAAGAAAACATTTGATTTAGTATTTCTCCACCGATTGTCAATCCAATATCGCGGCCTGGTTGAAAAGAAAATCCAATGGATCGTTCTGCAAATGGAAATACACTGTCATCAATAAGCCATTCCCGACTGAATGGCACTTTAAATTGACCAAATTGAATATTTAGTCCTGGATAAATATGATAAATCCCATAAGCATCAAGTAATCTTCTAGTAATATTTCCCTGGAATTCAGCAGATAACTTATATTCCAGATCATCTAAAAAATTTCCACAAACCTTGAGTCGGGCACGTCTGATATCGAAACGACTATCAGCCCTGACATCCTCAGAAATATGTCGATAATCCCCCTGAAATGTACCCCCCAAATTTATGGTTTTCAATTGGGGCAAATCTTTAATTTCAATAGCCCCAGAGCTAAGGCTCAACATATTTCCCAGTATGATAAAGCAGATAATCCAGCCTGCATACCTGAGTTGCATGATAACTCCTTGTTAGAATCAGAATTTCATTGAAATTCAAAAATATCTTTACCTTTTTAGGAATGATTTTGTCAATATATATCTAAAAAAATTATTGATGACGTGACGTAAGGAATGTTCTGAAAATAACTTCCTCATTATTGATATTGTTCGTTTTGAGGTAATTGTACTGTAGAGACGTAGCATGCTACGTCTCTACACGACCTTATTTTTTTGGACGATCAAGAAAAATGGGTATGTTATTTTTAGAGCATTCCTAAGTAAAAGTTGGCCCATAATAATTTTCCTTAGGAATGCTCTGAAAATAACATGTTCATTTTTTTTGATCGTACAAAAAATAAGGTCGTGTAGAGACTTAGCATGCTAAGTCTCTACAATACAATTACCTTAAAACGAACAATATCAATAATGGGGATGTTATTTTCAGAGCTTACCTTAGAAACTCTTGTGCGATTTTTTGCAGGAGCGAAATCAAATCGCTCCTGCAATGTTTCTGTCTGGTAATTATTACCGATTATTACATTTACTGTCAAACATCCAGACACGCCAATGGCATAAAAACATTATCGTGTAATTTTGTTTTGCACCTTATAATTTTCAGCAGTGAGAAACTGGCTGGATAAGAATTGATCGGCATCCTTTGCTGTCAGGAAGGGTTTTTCTTCCATTGGAATATGTCCGAGACCTGGATAACGCCTGACAACAGCATGCGGGATATCCTGTGTCCATCGGTCCAATAATTCGATTGGAACCCATCGATCACTTTCACCCCACATTATCAACGTGGGATTTGAGATAAACTTAATATTGTTCCCAACGTCAGGTTTTTGACTGGCAGCCTTCATCTTGCGAAAAATATCAATATATGCTTCTTTTGCACCAGGCCTTCGGGACAGATCGAAATATAGATCGACCAGTTCGTCAGTCACAAGGGCCTTATCCCCATAGACATCTTTTAAGCACATCTTAACAATCAAGCGTGGCATAATCATTTTACCAATTTCGCCCACAACTGGAAAACAGGCAAGATCCAGCAAAAATGGTATCTCTTGCGGATAGCCAATTGGATCAATCAAAATTAATTTTTCCACTTTTTGTGGATAATCCAGTGCATAATTCCAGGCAATATAACCGCCTAGAGAATTGCCTGCGATTGAAAATTTATTCAATCCTAATTTGTTGACAAAGCGGTCAAGAAATTGAACCCAATTATCTCTGGAATACGTTTTTGTTTTAGAGGGGCCGGTCAGACCAAACCCTACGATATCCAGGCGAATAATCCGGTATTTGTGTTTTAAAGCTTTTACCCAACCTTCCCAGGTGTGTAATGAAGCGGTAAATCCATGAAGCAGCAAGAGGACCGGCCCATTGCCTTGATCGCAATAATGCACCATATCGGCATCATCGGCATCAACTTCCCTTAGAACTGAAGCATCCAGCAAAATATTGCTTAACATATTGTCCATAGAAGCTTCAAATAAACCAATTGACTCTACAAAACCAAAACGTGAATGGCTACAGCCAACGCACCAGATTGTGCTTAACAGGATTACAAAAACCAATAATAAACCTTTCTTTTGCATGTCTATTTCTTCCTCCTTTTTAAAAATTTGACACAGATTTTTTTTTCTCATGTGTCGATAAAAAAAAATATTGTTTTTATGTCTCTATTTATATAGACACAAAAAATTAGAAATTCTTACACTAAAAATTAATAATTTTGAATTTTTTTTTATAATCATGATTATATATACTGATTTACATATTTTTGGCGCTCATAAACCAATAAAAACATCTTTATTATATGGCCCGGATATTTTCTATATTGGTGATAATGTCGATTTAAAAAATTGTCAGCGTTCAAGGCTGTCTGAAGCGAATCAGTTGTTAAAAACAATTGAAAAAAATGCCGGTAATAATTATTTGCCAGGCAATCATGAGCTATCATTTGGAAAACGTTTGTTTATAAAATATCATCGGGTATTGTTAACCCATGGGGATATTTTTTTCTGGCCAGAAAACAAGATGTCCCGATGGCGGGGTGGAAAAATTCGGCCTGGTATTTCAAGTTCATTATGGTGGTTCTTGCGATTTAAAAATGCATTGGTTCATATATGGCCAGTCAGCGTAAGCCCATTGGTGATCAGGCGAATGTATGGCATTGCAACATCACCGGATTATAACTGTCATACAGTCATAATCGGACATGCGCATCCCAAACATATTATACAAACAACGTATACAGAACTGGATGGCCCTTGTGTAAATTTTTATATTCTGCCACGAGGCCGACACGATCTCGATATTAATGCAAATTAAATTTGAGGGATCCAACGAATGGGGGAGCAAGTTCGTTCTTAGGAACGCTCGGAAAATAACATGCTCATTTTTCTTGGCTGAAATGTAAGTCTGTGTTTGTCCAGGCAAAATGTGAAAAACAATATTGTTGAACGATAATATAATATAAAAAAAATCATATTAAAAAAAATCATAAAAAATTTTGATAAAATTTTCTTGACATCAAAAAAAAATGCTGGTAAAAGTCTCATTTTTTAATATGAATCCAACGCATATGGCGATGTAGCTCAGTCGGTTAGAGCATGCGGCTCATATCCGCAGTGTCCGGGGTTCGAATCCCTGCATCGCCATCATTTCTAAATATCTTTCAATAATCAAATTAACTTCCAAATAAAAAAAAATTGGCAATTCAATTTAAATTATAGTATACAAAGATTATTTGGAGGCGCTCCTTATGAAGTCAAATCATTGGTCGGAAATACTTTTATGATTACAGGATTTGAAACTATCGTTGAAGAACGAATTCGATCCGCACAACGCCAGGGCGAATTTGATAATCTTCCAGGTCAAGGATTGCCGCTTCCTGATGATTCAATGATCGGTGTCAATAGTGAATTAAGATTGGCTTATAAAATGCTTAAAAATGCAGACTGTCTGCCGCTGGAGTTGATGCTGAAAAAAGAAATTCAAACAGCAGAATCTTTACTGAGCCACATGACAGATACCCATAAAAAATATCAAGCTATCAAAAAATTGAATTTTTTGATTATGAAATTAAACATTTCCAGAAATCAGTCTCCAGATATGGAAATGCCACAGCATTATTATGACTCTTGTATTTCGAAAATAGAATAAGCTAAGGGACGTTCTGAAAATATATTCTTTATTATTTATTGGAATTCTCCTTAACAAAAATAAAAAATACAGGCCAGGTTTTATGAAGCAAAAAGACAGCAGCATTACAGGCGGTGTTTTTCTCGCCTATTCAATCATTATTCTACATGCATTGATCATTGCATTATTATTCATGTTGATCATTTTTTTTAGGGGCATTGTTCACTACATTCTATGGATAACAATGGCTGGTATTGCTCTAACTTTTATATCCGGCCTTTACTTTTTCAGAAAATTGAAAAAAAATAGCCAGAAACTAAAAGATATTCTTAGTGATCCTGCTTTTGCCGGACGAACCCTTGAAATTGGATTTTTCGGCGGCGCTGCGGTATTAAAACTCAATCCACAAATGGATCAACCCATCGCTCTGGGTTATGAACCCACAAAAGCATTGCCTCTTTTAAATGATAATGACAATACAGTAAGTGACCTGAAACATCTGGGAAGTTTATTGGCGCAAAACCTTATTACTCGGGATGAGTTTGATCGTTTAAAAAATGAACTTCTTCATCCAGAAAATTAACTTATCCTGCAAACAAGGATTTTAAAAATGCAAAAAATAACTGTCGCTCTTTTATCTGGTGGGATATCATCAGAAAGAGATGTTTCCATCAAAAGTGGAAATGAGGTATATAACGCATTAAACAAAGAAAAATATGAAATCATCCGATATGATCCAAAGACCGATCTTTCAAAAATCGTTGCTGATCATTCAAAAATTGATATCGCACTGATTATTATGCATGGAAAATATGGTGAAGATGGCACTATTCAAGGACTTTTGGAACTCTTGGGAATTCCTTATCAGGGCTCCGGTGTTCTTGCAAGCGCTGTCGCAATAGATAAATTGATTTCCAAAAAACTATATGAATCTGAAAATCTTGATGTACCACCCTATATGGTTGTTGATCAGCATGAATATCATTCAGCAAGACAATCTATTCGTCAATTGGGGCTACCTGTTGTCTTGAAACCGCTCAAAGGCGGCTCGAGCATTGGTATGGACATTGTTTTTTCTGAGTCCGACCTGTCTGTTGCCCTTGAAAATGCTTTTCAATACGATTCTCAGGTAATTCTTGAATCATACATCAAGGGGGTTGAAGTTACCTGCGGTGTTCTCGGTAATAAAGAATTGTCACCCCTGCCAATTATTGAGATTGTGCCTGGCAAAGATTATCGTTTTTTTGATTATGAAGCCAAATATAAACCTGGTGCAACCCAGGAAATATGTCCGGCACGTATTGATCCAGAACTTGCGAAAAGAGTACAGGAATGCGCAATCAAAGCCCATAAAGCACTGAATTGTCGTGGTTGCAGTCGCACAGATATGATTATTGACAATAGCACTATCTATGTGCTTGAAACAAATACCATTCCCGGCATGACGCCCACAAGTCTTCTCCCTCAGGCCGCCCAGGCTGCCGGATATTCATTCAGTGAGTTGCTGGATCGTTTAATTGCCCTGGGAATGCAGAAATAATATTTTTTTATTGAGGAGGTAAAATTATGGATTTTGAACTCTCGAAAGAACAAAAAGGAATTCAAAAAGCAATTCGAGAATTTGTCAAAGGTGAATTTAAAAGCGATATCATCGCTGAACTGGATGAAAAGCATGAATATCCAGTTGATATATGGAAAAAAGCGGCTGATCTCGGCTTTATTGGTATTCATTTCCCAGAAGAATGTTCAGGACAGGGGCTGGGCATTTTGGAAAATGTCATTGTTGCCGAGGAATTATGCAGGGGAGACTCATCAGTAGGCGCTTGTTTGTTGCTTGCCGGATTTGCATCGGAAATTATCATGCGATGCGGAAATGACAAACAGAAAAAGGAATATCTCACGAAAGTCGCTGAGGGTGAATATCTCTCATGTGGGGCTTTTACAGAACCTGATCATGGCTCTGATATTACCCGCATGGATACCACTGCTGTTAAAGATGGTGATGACTGGGTGATCAATGGCAGCAAGATTTTTATCACCAATGGCGGACCTTTGGCCGGTTTTTATTGTGTGCTTTGCCAGACAGATCCTGAAATCTCACCCTCTCATCGGGGTATGAGTACCATATTAGTTGAGGCCGACCGACCCGGTGTTTCTACAACAAGCGTTGGCAATAAAATGGGTATTCGTATGATGCATACGGCTGAGGTGGTGTTCAAGGATGTTCGTGTGCCGCAATCCAACTTGATTGGAAAGGAAAACAAAGGGTTTTACCAGGTGCTTGAATTTTTTGATGAAAGCCGCATTACGATCGCCGCACAGGCACTGGGTACAGCGCAAGGGGCTTTTGATCGGGCATTGACATATGTGAAATCCAGAGAACAATTTGGAAAGAAAATTGCTCAATTTCAGGTGACACAACACAAATTGGCGGATATGGCATCAAAAATTGAACTGGCCCGCCTGATCACTTACAAGGCTGCATGGAATTTTGATCAAAAACGTATTGATCCCAAATTGACCTCTATGGCTAAAATGGTTGCCGCACGCGCTGCTGTTGAAGTCGCTGATGAGGCAATTCAACTATTAGGCGGTTATGGCTACATGCACGAATATGAAGTTGAACGTTTTGCACGTGATGCCAAAATTACTGAATTGTATGAAGGCACCAAAGAAATCCAGAAAAATACCATTGCCAGTTATCTGATTGGTAAAATAAAATAATTTATAAGAGAAACGAAGCAATTCGTTTCTCTATGATTCTAACTATGAAAAAAGCGACCATAGAAACAGGCATTGATATACTGATCAACACCCTGACAGCCAAACCACCAACATGGTTGGCCAACAAACGTCTTGGTATATTGCTCAATCCTGCCTCTTTGAACACAAAACTGCAATCCAGTGCAGATGTAATTGATCAATCGTTTCCAAAACAACTGAAAGCGATATTTACCCCACAACATGGATATTTTGCTGCCAAACAGGACAACATGATCGAATCTTATGACCTTGTGCATCCAAAATTAAATATTCCTGTTTTCAGCCTCTATGGCAAAACCAGAATGCCAACACCTGATATGATGGATCATATTGACACGATGTTAATAGATATTCAGGATGTTGGCACACGTGTATATACATTTATTTACACTATTTCCTATTGCATGGAAGCTGCAAAAAAGGCTGGAAAAACAATTGTTATCCTGGATCGTCCCAACCCAATTTCAGGGACGCAGGTTGAAGGCAATTGTCTGGAACCTGAATTTGCATCGTTTGTTGGTCGATATCCAATTCCCATGCGTCATGGTTTGACAGTTGCTGAATTTGCCAGATATATCAATGATACTGCCAATATTCACTGTGATCTGGAAATTGTTCAAATGAATGGATGGAAAAGGGGCATGTATTTTGATAACACTGATCTGACATGGGTGGCACCATCACCCAATATGCCAACTGTCAACACGGCAATGGTTTATCCAGGTCAGGTTATTTTTGAAGGCACCAATATTTCAGAAGGAAGAGGAACAACACAACCCTTTGAAATTATGGGTGCGCCATTTATTGACAATGAAAAGCTCATATCTGATCTCGGCGATTTGCCCGGCATTTATCTCAGGCCGCTCTGTTTTGAGCCTACTTTCAATAAATGGAAGGGCGTCTTATGTCAGGGGTTTCAAATTCATGTAATTGACAGGGAAAAATATAATTCGTATGTCAGTAGTCTAAAAATCCTTCAAGCCATTATCCGCAGATATTCAGATAATTTTAAATGGAAAAACCCGCCCTATGAATATGAATTTGATAAAATGCCAATTGATTTGATCATCGGCAACCAACATTTAAGAATAGCCATTGAAAAAGGTCATGATATTGATACCTTACAAAGACAATGGCAGCCATTGACCGATGAGTTCAAAAATATTTCGAAATCTTATTTATTGTATGAGAATTGCGATGCGTTTTTTGAAAAATCTTGAAACCTGTCGTTTATCGGCATGAATATTATCATTGTTTAAAATATTCATGCGGTTTGAATACTTTCAAAACGTTATCGAATAATCCAGCGTTTGCTTATTTACCTGGGTTTTAGTAAATATAAGCCTTTCAATCTAAACAAGGAGATATAATGGCTGTTAAAAAAATTGCATGTATTGGCGCCGGTTATGTAGGCGGGCCAACAATGGCAGTTATTGCAAAAAAATGTCATGATTGTATGATAACTGTTGTTGATATTGACAAAAAACGTATTGATGCCTGGAATTCTGATACCTTACCTGTTTATGAGCCAGGCCTGGATGATATTGTCAAAGCGGTTCGTGGGAAAAATCTGTTTTTTTCCACTGAGGTCGAAAAGGCTGTTGATGAAAATGATATCATTTTTATTGCAGTCAATACACCCACAAAAGATTATGGTGTGGGAAAAAATATGGCCGCTGATCTCCAACACTGGGAACTGATTGCCAGGCAAATCAGGAAAGTTGCTAGGTCTAACAAAATTATTGTTGAAAAAAGTACGCTTCCTGTAAAAACTGCCGAGGCAATGGAGACTATCTTAAATACTGGCTCAAAATTTCATTTTGAGGTCTTGTCTAACCCGGAGTTTTTGGCTGAAGGCACAGCAATAAAAGATTTACTCAATCCTGATCGTGTTTTGATTGGCTCTCGCGAAACACCATCAGGCCAAAAAGCCAGCAATGAATTGATTGATATTTACAGTACATGGGTGCCAAAAGATAGAATTATAACAACCAATACATTTAGTTCGGAATTATCCAAACTGGTCAGTAACACCTTTTTAGCCCAAAGGTTGTCATCGATTAATGCGATCTCCGCTTTATGCGAGGCGACTGGCGCTGATGTTCATGAAGTGGCCAGAGCTGTCGGTGCAGATTCACGTATTGGCGATAAATTTTTAAATCCCAGTGTTGGCTTTGGCGGTTCTTGTTTTCGAAAAGATATATTAAATATGGTTTATATTTGCCGGATGTATCATTTGTATGAAATTGCAACATATTTTGAAAATGTTATCCATATGAATCATTATCAGCAGCAGCGATTTGTCGACAATGTTATCAGGGCGATGTTCAACACTGTCGCTGGTCGAAAGATTTGTATTTTTGGATGTGCATTCAAAGCAAATACAAATGATGTTCGTGACAGTCCCGCATTATCTGTTGCCAGAACACTCATTTCTGAAAAGGCCAATTTGATTATTTCTGATCCAAAAGCACTGGATAATATGAAAGCGGAACTTGGCAACACCAAAAGTGTTCAATTTATTCATGATCCTTATGATGCTGCGAAAGACTGTCATGCCATTTTAATCATTACTGAATGGGATTTGTACAGAAATCTTGACTATCAAAAATTGTTTGATTCAATGGTCAAACCTGCGTATTTGTTTGATGGCCGAAATATGGTTAATCGACAGGACTGTTATCATATTGGATTTAATGTATATTCCATTGGAAAAAATGCTTTGATTCATTAATCGTTATGATACTTGCAAGCGCCTTCCATGACGCTTGCAAGTAGAGTCAATGCATATTGATCCGGTTGTTGCTTGCAGTCTTTTTTTTACACACTTAATTGAATAATTAACACATAAATGATATAAGATCCCAAAACTTTTTAAAAGTTAATTAATTTTTTCATTTTTGTTCTGACACCTGACCAATAGGCTTTAAAAAAATTTAACAAAGCCCATAATCATCTGTTACTACAAAAATATTTTGTATTAATAGCAATCAACGCATAAAGGAGAATTATGAAACGAATCGTTAGTATAAGCTTAGGCGCAAGTATTAATGATTATGAAATTCAATCAACCTATCTGGATCAGGAATTTCATATCAAACGCATTGGAACAAATAACGACCATGAAAAAGTTATTTCTCTAATGCACAAATGGGATAATGAAGCAGATGCGATTGGTTTGGGGGGAATTTATTATCCACCTGACCTGATGTATCAAGAAGGGCTGATCAATAAACTCATGCAATCATTTTCGTCATCGGATCAGCGGATTCAAAAAATCATTGATGAAATCAAACAACTTAATACACCAGTATATACGGGTTATGCATTAATGAATGTTTCCCATGAATGGGCAATTCGCCATATTCAATTTGAATTGAAAGATTATTTTACAAATGCAAGAGTCCTTTTTCTGTCAGGTCTTATAAATTATCGAATGGCCAAAGTTTTGTTTGATTTTACAGAAAATATTACGTGCGCAGATCCTATTTTAGCACATGGGTTACCCAAGTTTTTAAATTCTTTTAATGATTTGGAGCTTTATTCTTCAGGTGTTCATAAAATTCTAAATCTTGTAAACAGTAAAAAAATTGTTTCTTTTGCAGAGCCAATCACATCATATTATAATCACCTGATCAAAAAAGCGGTCAAGAATTCATTTGTTGTTGTTATTCCAGATGTTCATTTTTATGATTACGCCAATTTATTTTCACAGGGAGATCTTGAGGGTAAAATAGTAATATCTTCAAACATTTATGATGAGCGGCTTGAATTTTTAAAAACAACAGGCGCAGAGGTTATTATTGACACAACGCCGCTTGTTTTAGATCGTCCAATAGGTATCAATGCACTCGAAGCTTTGTTAATAACTGCTTTGAAGAAAAAAACAAAAAAGTTGACTGACGAAGATTTATTAGAAATTATATTGCTGAGGGGCCGAATACCAAAACCAAGAATTATCTATCCAGGCGGAAGCCCCATACGAAAAAATAGATTTGCATTTGTTATTCATCCTTTATCTCAAGAAAATTTTAAATTGGAAAAAACGATTAAACCTTTTAGTAACATACCTGGAATGCTTGATCTGATTGAAAAAGGCGTGGCATATGCACCACCCTGGATTTATTCTAAAGTGAGTGGCATTCAATCACCCCAAGGCGTAGAATGTGAAGGATGGCTGATTACATTGGGAGGAACACCGAAGCAGATGATGACACATACGCCGGAATTCACTTATAAAAGACTCCTTCAAGCAGCAAAAATGGCCAAAAAACTGGGTGCTCAGATTATGGGACTGGGGGCGTTTACAAAAGTTGTGGGTGATGCTGGACTTACTGTTGCGAAAAAAGCTGAATTACCAATCACGACTGGCAATAGCTATAGTGCATCAGGCGCATTATGGGCTGCTGCTGATGCTGCACGCCGAATGGGCTTATTAGAGATTGGGGAAGATAAAAAAATTAAAGGCAAAGCTATGGTGTTTGGCGCAACTGGCGCAATTGGTTCTGTATGCTGTCGATTATTGGCTATGGCTTTTGAGGAAGTCACGTTGTGTGGCAGGAATCCAATTAAACTCGTGAGTTTAAAAGAATCCATTGAAAAAGAAACGCCAGAAGCAACCATTCATATTACTGTCAATCCTGATAATCAGTTATATGAGATGGATGTTATCGTAACCGCAACATCTGGCATGGGTAAAAAAATATTGGATATTACCAAAGTTAAGCCTGGATGTATCATTACTGATGTTGCACGACCATTAGATTTACCTCCCAGTGAAGTTGCCAAACGTCCAGATGTTCTTGTTATTGAATCCGGCGAAATATTACTCCCTGGTGACAATGTCCAACTGAAAAATATTGGCCTTCCAGAAAAAGTCGCTTACGCCTGTCTTGCCGAAACAATTGTATTGGCTCTTGAAGGAAAATTTGAGACATTTACCATTGGCAGAGATATTGAATGGGAAAAAGTAAAGGAAATTTATAAGTTAGGTATTAAACATGGTATGAATCTCGCTGCAATTTCTGGTGTAAATGGTGTTTTCACTGATGAGGATATCCAGAAAGTTAAACAATTAGCGCTTAAAGCTCGAGGCCAATAGAATATTGGCGTCATATCTGAATTTTATCCTTTACGACATCGAATATATTTTTCTGGCATCCTTCATATTTGTTGAAAAGTAGTTAAGACTTTTCCAAAACTGTGATTGTGTGCGTCTCCGAGCGAAGAAAGGTATATCAATCCTTTGAAATTAAGAACAAACAAATGTTTGCCCTTTATCTGCGCGGAGACGCACTGCTGTGCGTCTCTAGATAAGACAAATCTTAATACTACGAACATCAATCGTTTGCGATCCTATGTCTGAGGCAAATCTGGATCAATAAGGTATTATGAACTTGTAACTAAATATTATTGACAGATGATAGGTTTTCGTATTAAATTAATAATTTTTTTACGTCGATAAACTAAGGAATGCTCTGAAAATATCATCCTCTTTTTTCTTGAATGAACAAATAAAATAAGGTCGTGTATAGACGTAGCCATGCTACGTCCATTTATCTCAAATCGAACAACACCAATAAATGGGGACTTTATTTCAAGCGCTTTCCTAACTGATTATTTCGCAAGGGAGACTAAGCATGTTTCGTCATTTGGGTTTAGGAACAAAAATGATTTTGGGCAGTAGTGCCCCGCTTTTGTTGGTTATAATACTGGGTGTTGTATGCATGATCAATATAAAGACACTACTGGAAACCAGTGCCTGGGTGGATTCAAGCCATCGTATTATGGGCAGTGCCAAAGATATAGATAAAATTCTCAGCGACCTTGAAAGTGGAGAACGTGGTTTCTTAATTGCAGGAAAAGATGCTTTTCTTAAATCCTATACCAATGGCAATAAAAATCTCCATCACAAAATTGCCTCATCCATTCAACTGGTTAAAGACAGCCCCGAACAAGTGGAACGTTTACAAAAAATTGAAAAATTAATTGAAACATGGAATGATGCTGCCGCTCAACCTGAAATTGCAAAACGTCGTCAGGTTGCAGTGACCATTCAAAATGACGAATATGTCAAACAAAAACTGGCATCTGGCATTGGCAAAGAAAAACTTGAGAATGTTGCCGCCTACCTGGAAAGCCTGGATATTGATTTTCTTAATTCAGAAAATATGGGGGGCACCAACCTGATCATGACGATTACCACTGATATCGAAAATTTGAAATCAGGCATGCGCGGCTTCTTAATCACTGGAAAAGATGAATTTATGTTGAAATACCAGAATGCCAAAGATGCTTTTTTTCGCCATGAAAAATATGTTCATCAAATTATTGAAGCCACATTTGATCGTGAAGAAACCGCTAAATATTTAGAAAACATACAGCAACTCCTCACAAAATGGATGGATGAATTTGCCAGTCCGCTCATTGAAAAACGTCGAAACACTTCAAACAACGATTCTGAATTTGATAACATTATTTCTAAAATTGATAGTGATGAAAGCTTTAAAATATTGGATGAAATCGAATTTTATATTGAAGATTTACTTGATGCCTTTGATACAGACAGAAGTGAATGGGCCAGCCGAACAACTCTGGCTGTCGGGCGATGTATCGATCAAATGGAAAACAGCTTACGCGGTTATCTGGTTACAGGCAATGATAAATTTCTTGAAGTCCTTGAATCAAAAAAAGAAAAGTTTGACAGTACTATCAGTGAACTGACAAATTTTGTTGATAATGCTTTTGTTATTGAAAATACTGAGGAAAATATTAACAAGATCAAAAAGGCTGTTACAACGTGGATTGAACAGGATGCCGAACCTGAAATCAAAAAACGCATGGAAGCAAATAAGGAACGTTCGGATATGGCTGATGTCACAGCGCTCATTGAAGCTGGAACTGGCAGCAATATCATGGACAATGTGCGCAAAACCTTGTCGGATTTTATTATGTATGAAAACTCGCGTATGACTGATCGTCAGCATCAGTCATCACAATCAGCAAAGCTGGCACAACAGATGATTGTAGTTGGCACAACTGCCTGTATTCTTATATCCTTATTAATTTCCTTTTTCATGACACGGGCAATTACTGGCCCCATAAAAGAAATTTTTCAAGGGCTCAAAAAATTCAGCAATAGAGAATTTAATGAGGTTCAGAATCAGTTTAGCGAAATTACCACAAACCTTTCAAAAAGCAGTGAGGCCTTAAACAATGCCAGCAAGGAAATTTCTGAAGGTGCAAACTTGCAGGCATCCAGTCTGGAAGAAACATCATCATCAATGGAACAGATTTCCTCAATGGCGAAACTCAACAGTGACAATGCCAACCATGCCGATGAATTGATGAAAAAAGTCAACTTGTTGATGGATAAAACCAATGATGCCATGAAAGCATTGACTGATTCAATGAAAGAAATTTCAACAACCAGTGTGGAAACAGTTAAGGTGATTAAAACCATTGATGACATTTCTTTTCAAACCAATATTTTATCATTGAATGCATCTATTGAAGCTGCCACTGCCGGAGAGGCCGGAAGCGGTTTTGCGGTTGTTGCTGATGAAGTTCGGGTGTTGGCAAAACGTTCTGCTGATGCGGCCAAAGCTACTGAAAAATTTATCGAGCATAATGTCAGCAAAATAAAGGAAGGCAATGATCTGGTTGTCAGAACGAGCGATGCTTTTGCAGAAGTGAACACGATTTCAATGGAGGTAACGCAACTTGTCAGTAATATCGCCAAAGCATCAGATATGCAAACAAAAGGAATCGAACAAATCAACACGTCTCTATCGCAAATGGAGGATGTGACGCAGCAAAATGCAGGCGCTTGCGATTCCCTTTCATCACAGGCTGCGGATTTGAATGGTCATGTGAATGTCATGCTTTCTATTTTGAAAGGAAAACATTCCTCGGATGATTATGAATCTGATCTTGAATCTATTGAAGCTTAATTTTGTACCTATTGGCGATCTGGATATCTTTTATTCAAAGAATCAACAGCGTTAAAAAAAATCAATTAAATGTTGTATTTTTTCTGAAATTCCATTATGTTATAAGCTAAATCATTTTAGTTTTGTTAATTGCATGTTTTGGGAGAAACAATGTCCATCAGAACCTGCGTATCCCCGAATGGTAAATTTATCTATGGGATACATCAACCATCATATGACGTAGATAATTTAAGACAAGCTGAAAATATTCAATTATTGGGAATAGATACCAATGATCAACCGCATATAAATCAGGCCAATTTCCCGGCAGATAACATGCATATTCAAGAAGCGGATCTCATTTATGAAATCCCCAATGCCTTTCCATTTAAAGGCACAACCTATATTAAAAAGCGATGGGCGGATGAAAAAAAAGGGCATTTATCAAATTTTTCGTTAAGGCCCAAACCTTCATTTTCGTGGTCCCAAACCCTTTCGCAATGGGATGATATTTCGGATAAAAAAAGCAGTGAACGCTTATCCCAATTACCTGAAGCCATTCAATTAACAATTGCGTTAATGTCGGATGACCCCAAAGACCTTATTCAACTGGCCAGACATGTTTGTGCATTTACCTTTGATAAACAAAATCAGCCAACTGGATTGAAATATCACGAATCAAATGGCCGCCCTGTCATTTATAAACCCATTATTTTTGAAACACTTGCAAATAATCCATTTCTGCCAGATAATTACAAACGCGTCATGGTGCTTCATCCAGGGGTTCAAGGCAAAAGCCCCATTGTTGGCGAATATGAAGGCCGGCAAAGTCATGTTTATGAATATCTGCGCGCAAACAGCTATATCCCCTGGGGGCATTATGCCGCCAATCTGGCAGACAATGCCATTCGATATCATATCGACGCACTGACAATGGACGATATTTCCGGTATGCGACATTTATACTATCAGCGGACCTACGTTCATCTGGCAAAACAATTTCATATTCCCATCAATGCGCATCGAAAAATTATACCGGCTGATGAATTAGAAACACTTCGTAAGACAATTTTAGCGCATTTAAAACAATCACCCGAGAATCTCTTATTTGATTGTAATCTTTGGGGATGGAATTTTGGTGCGGGTTATGCGCCCAATCATTATCGCCTGCATGCGTCACATCAACAAATTCATCAACAGTATGCCATGATCCCCAAAAAAATTCCAACAAATGAAAATGGTATCAGCATGACAGCTTATGCATGCGGTGATCTTGTTGCAGATTTTATTGATGACTACAAACAACATTTTGGATGTTCTTTTTTTGATACTTATGTTCAGGCAATCAAAAACAATCGGCGAATGGATGATCCAGATAAAGGTCCGCATGAATTAATTATTTACGCGGATGCGCATATCATTATTTATGTCCCCAAAGCGCAGACATCACAGGCTGAAATTCAAATTATGCCTGCATCTGCTGTAGGAAATATACTCATGGCAGATCAAGCGATGCGGGATGCACTGGATCGTGGCATATTTATTACTGCAAAAATATTATCTTCACACAATATTGAATATGTTACACATATCGAATATGCCAGTCGTTTTCGTGCCGAACCCACAGACCAACGATTGATTATTGCATTTTTACCCAAAATGCCGGAATCCCCCGGTGCATTCAGTGAGGCTCAATTGCGATGGATCAATGGACATTATCCAGAAGATTTTGCAGCAGCGTGTCGCTTGAAGCTGCCTGATATAATGGAGAGGAGTTTTTCGTGAATACTAAAAATATTTCAATTGTTCAGGGTATGACCTGTTTCGTGTACAGTTTATTGATGGCATTAAGTATTGCCATTGCTCAGGATGAATCTCCCATGCGTGTGCATATTCAATCATTTGACATTCAGGGAAACACAGTCATTTCAACGCATAGCCTTGAAAAAGTGCTTAATGACTATATTGCCCAACATTTTCCAGATGCCATGCTCAATTTTGCAGATATGCAAATTTTAACAGATCGCATCACCCTGACATACAAAGAGCAAGGGTTTTTTCTGGCCCGATGTTATATTCCCAAACAAGACATCAAAGATGGTGTTTTGAAACTCATGGTGGCAGAAGGTGTATTGGATAAAATTCAGGTGACTGGTAACACCTATTATGCAGATAAGTTACTCAAAGGTTTTTTTGAAACGAGCCAGCCCGATTTTGTAATCAATGAACGTCATCTGGAAAAAGGCCTTCTTCTGGTCAATGAACTTCCTTCAAACGAAACAGAACTGCTGTTGTCAAAAGGAGAAAAAAAAGGGTCGGTTAATATTGTCTTGAAAAATAAAGATCGGATGGCGCATCAGTTTCAGTTTTCATATAATAATTATGGCGCTGAAATTTTAGGTAAAAATCGTTATAGTTTGTCAGGGCAAATAACAGACCCTTTGGGTGGGATGAGATTGTTTCTCAAAGGGATATCAGGAGATGATCCCTCGGATTTGTTTGTTGGCTATGTTAATTTAGATATCCCAATCAACTATCATGGGACCCATGTTGCATTTTCATTTATCAAAAGCACTTCTCAACTGGGACAGGAATTGGAAATTCTGGCCATTGAAGGACAAACAGAAATGTATGGTATAGATATCAGACATCCAGTTGTATTGAGACGTGATTTGAAAATCAATACACATTTGGGGTTACATCATGCGTTCAGTGAAACCACGCTTCTTAGTGCCTCGGAGAATTCGCAATCCGCTGGCGAATTTAAGCACAATAGTGTTACAGCAGGGCTTGATCTGGATATGGTGGATCATTTTTTTGGAAAAACTTTCGGACAATGTACGTATCAGGTAAGCTTTGTGGACAAAGGTACCCAAATACAAGAAACCAATAAAGCCCTTCAGAAGATATCCTTATCTGGATCACGCATTCAACAAATCAAACGATATAGTCAGCTTGCATTTCGGATGAATGGTCAATGGTCACCTGATGACCTGATTCCAATGGATCAGATAGCTATTGGCGGCTATGAAACTGTACGAGGACATCAGCCAGTTTCATATTTAGGGGATTTGGGATTTAATTTGTCCCTTGAGTGGATGTTCTCACCAACTTCTGAAAATCCATATTTTGGAAAGCCCCTGTCTCAAATGCTTCAGGGCGGCATTTTTTTTGATCATGGATGGATGCGTCTAAACGATGCGCCTGAAATTGGTCCGCAAACAAAATCATTGACAGGCTATGGGTTGGGCTTACGCTTTTTTTACAATAATTACTTTTCATGTTTTACAGATCTTGCCTTTCCTGTCAGTCCTGAAGAGAATGAAGACAAGGCTATTTTTTACTTTTCTGTACAGGGAACCTTTTAGGAAATGTATGATGCCTATTCTTAAAAACAGAAAAGGAAAACAATTTCCACTGCCCATCTTTTTTCCGGTATATCATCCGGTTGCGTCCCCTTTTCCGGTTGAATTCTGGGTAAAAGATTTCGATGTTCAAGGTTGCATTGTAAACGCTTTTTTTTTGTATAAAAACAGAACGATTAAAACCACACTTGAAAAAAATAAATCACTTCATAAATATGTTGGACTTCCAGATCTTGTTATGACAGACTCCGGCGCATTTCAGGGCTTTCAAGGCAGTCTTTATTTAAAAAACAAAACCATTGTTAAATTTCAGGAAAGTATTGGATCAGATATTGTTTCACCTTTGGATCTGGTCTGCGGCCCGGGAGAACCCAGAAAAATTGCCCAAAAAAAGTGGGACAGAACACGCATTCGCATTGAGGAAGCATTGGATTTATTGGAAACAGCAACATTGGCTGGTGTTCAGCAAGGTGGAAAATTTCATGACATCAGACAAAAAAGCACTGAAGAACTGATGCAATTGAATGTTCAGTATCTTGCCTTGGGAAGCCTGGTGCCTTTTTTCAATCGCAACCATAACCTTGCATTTGTTGGAAAAGTGATTAAAGATGCCCGATGTATGTGTGATGAACATATTCCGATACATGTTTATGGTGCTGGCGACCCTGTAGAACTGCCATTCATGGCTGCTTTGGGCGCCGATATTTTTGATTCTTCATCATATGCACACTATGCACGACAGGGTTGGTATATGACGCCCTTTGGTGCCACACAGGATAAAGGCAAGATCATATCCAAAGAGTTCATATGCCCTTGCCAGTATTGCAATAGCTTAGATGATATATCGTTAATTTTTAAAAATATGACATTATTAACCTGCCATAACCTATGGACGATACTTCAAACAATCAAAGATATTCGCATGGCTATTGAAAAAAAAGCATTAAACAAATTGCTTGATGATATTCTAATCCAACATGAATACTGGTTTCCTGATAGTGCATTGCCAAAATCCTGGCAATCATTGGTGCCATAATGAACATTCTTCCAAAAGAACTTCTGGATCAAGAAGTTAAATCCATTTGCAGTCGATATAAAATTGGGCAAGATGCTGTTATTAAACATATCAATGAAACCATTGCACGCCATCCGAAACTCATTCAAAAAATTCAACAAAACAAAAATGCCCATTTCACGCGGTTAACAGCGTATAAACAGTTTATCAAGGATGTAAAAAAAACAATTTATTATCAATTACGTCAATACCATCAAGATTCGGCAAATGAAAACAATCTCAAAGATCGTCTGGCAAATATCAATTGCAAGGCGCCGGAAAACCTTGATACTGTCTTGATGAATCTCTTGGCCAGTCATGTCTCCTCAAAAGAGCGTCTGCCCTATTATGAACAATTTTACAGACAGTTATTCAATTTAGTAGATGCCCCACAAACAATTGTTGATATTGGTTGTGGACTCCACCCTTTGTCATATCCTTATCAAAATAATATTTCATTAAAAACGTACGTTGCCATTGACAAGGATTTATCAGTCATTGATATTTTAAAACTCTATGCTCCCCATGTGCGTCCCATTCAATTGAAAACTGTTTGTATGGATATAAAAGATATTGTCTGGCCAGAATTGCTGGATCAAGTGAATCCATTTGATCTGGCATTGTTACTGAAATTGATTCCGGTTATGCATCGTCAAAATAAATCATCATTGGCACAACTCGTTAATATTCCAGCGAAAAGAATTTTATTGACAGGCAATATTGAGGCTATGACGCGACGAGAAAAGATTCGCAGAAAAGAGGAACAGGCGTTGCGGCACTTTATTGAAATGACCGGTCGCGTCGTTATTGCATCTTTTCAAATAGAAAATGAGTTTGGCATGCTGATATAGATCACTATGTTTGTTATCCATTTCTGATCAGTTATCGCTAAAGCCGGCAGAATCCGGCTTTAGCGAAAGAACAATCCATTAAAAAGAAAAAGGCAAACTATCCAAAACCTTATCTTTTATATCTTTCAAGATATTTTTGCCTTCACTGTCCGGTAGTCTATCCAGTTCCTTTTGTGCTTTCTGTTTAAACCGGTCCACTTCCTTGTTGGCTTTTTGCTTGATACGATTCACTTCTTCATCAGCCTTTTTCCTGGCCTGATCTAATAGTTGGGTTTTGATATTTTTTAATGTATCACTGACAATGGAATCTATTGCCGGCAATTGCGGCTGAAGTAAACGCACATCGGGTTTTTTTGCGGGCCCTGAAATGGCAAAAATTAAATGAATTCGACCATCCTTTGCAACAAGGGCTTCTAAAATACTCTTGCTTATTTCATCAATATTGACATAACGTCTATGCTGGTATGGAATCTGTTTTTCAATAAAGGATTTTACTGATTTTTCCAGCTTTTGTTGCTCTTCATCTGGTAACAGAAGATCCAACGCAATATCCAATGCTTTGGTTTTAATTAAATATTTGCCATCCAAATTGATTGCCATATTTTCCAATTGAAATATGCCTTCATTCAATTGCACTTGATCTTGATTGGCTATCAGATTAACTACGCCTTTTCGCCAACGTAAATCCTCTTTTAAAAAGTCCAGGTCAGTTAGCTTAAAATTCGATAATTTAGAACGAATGGTTTCATATACCTGCAATCCTGATACAACACCTGATGGAGATCCTGTCTTGATTTTAGCTTGAGGATCAAGTAATCGTGTTTTGGGATTAAATGGATTTATTTCAGCTTCGCACATAATATCAAAATCAAATGATTTGGCCCATCCGCTTTTCAGTTTGCCCTCAGTCTTGATATTCATATTGGTATCAAACTGAACAATATTTTCTTTTTCCAGATTTTTCGGGTTGATATTGATATTTTTGAACAATAAATCCAACTTGTTGATATGAATCATTTGCTGATATTCCTGATCAAACACCTGAATATGGGCTTTTTCAATTCCCAATTTACCCACAAGAATTTGAATAGGAAGATCGTCGGCACAAAATTGTTTGGGCTTATCTGCTTTTTCTGGCGATTCTTTATTTTCAGTTGTTTTCTGTTTTTCAGGCGCAGTTTTTGTTGATTCTGTTTTTTCTGTCTGAGTTTGCTTGGACACCTTTTTTTCTGACGTCTCTTTTGATGCCAGCAGATCGGAAAAATTGAATTGCCCATTGGCATAACGAATAATTCTGATTTCAGGTGACTTGATTAACAGGGCTTCAAGTTGAAACTGGCCTTTTAGCAAAGGTTTTAATTTTAACAGTAATTTAATTGAGTCGATTTTGACAAATGGTTCTTTGTTTTTAGGCTGTTTTTTTTCTGTCAATAATTCATTGGCAATAACCAGTTTTTGTATTCTTATTGCCGGCTCCAAAGAAAAAATCTTCAGAAACAATTCACCAATTTCAACATCTCTATTTATCTGTTGTTCGATTTGGGATTCAATAAAATCCTTTGCATACCAATTAACAAATATGTAGTACCCCATGACAAGAAGCAGGATGAAAACAATTAATAGGATAATCAACCATTTAAGTAATTTTGTTATCATGTAAATCTCCTTTCATTCATTGATTATCTGACATAACTGACTGCCAGATTTAATTTAAAAATACGCGAAAAAGAACATACTCATTTTATCTTGATGGTACAAAATATAAGAACGTGTAGAGACATCGCATGCAACGTCTCTACATTACATTTACCTCAAAACGAACAATATCAATAAATGGGGAATGTTCTTTTCTGAGATTTCCTAACAGAGATTTAACTATAATCAATTACAAGATAAGGGTCAAGGATATATTTATTTTTGGAAATCAATATCAATAATGGGGAAGTAATTTTCAGAGCGTTCCTAAGATCCCAGGAAAGCCTGGGATTCAATCACCTCTCCTATCAAAGAGTGACCCAAGTTTCAATCCCTTCCAGGGAATTCTAAAATGGTAAGGGATGCAAATAATGAATATGTCATTCATGCTTACGTTTCAATCCCTTCCAGGGAATTCTAAAATGGTAAGAAATAATAGTCCTTCGTATTCAAGCAGGAATAGTCTCATGTTTCAATCCCTTCCAGGGAATTCTAAAATGGTAAGTCGCAAAAAAAAATGGCTATATCCGAACCTCTCAAGAAGTAAATACAAAGCATATCCTTTAAATATCTAGTTCATAGCCATTTTTTGCTTGAGCAGATTATGATGTTATTTTGTTCATTTTTTTATTTGATTTAAGGTTTGTGTAGTAAAAGAAAACAAGAAAAGAAAATAAAATTTATCGTAGGAATATGAGAAGAAAATGATAATCATGATTAGATTTTCAGAAAATTTTTTACGAAATATTTTGTTATTAAGAATCATAACTATAATAATATGTAATACTAATTTTTACACTAATTTTTTGACATATTT